>OHAN01001181.1_pt1 | contig 22151 bp, 13 predicted proteins | sample 1577121 | NCBI WGS metagenome assembly OHAN01 (sample SAMEA3541554, study PRJEB24748) | human gut metagenome | biome: human gut; feature: human-associated habitat; material: faeces | place: China | collected 2012 | reverse complement strand
GGCGGAGCCGACGAGGTCGTCATAGAGGATATGCACGGAGACGGCTGCAACATTGACTGCGCCCTGCTCCCCAGAGATGCCCGTCTCCTTCGGGGGATCACCCACGATATTGTGGGCCTTACCGGTATTTTTGACGAGAGCTATGACGGTATGCTGATGGTCGGCTTTCACGACGCTGCCTCCGCCCCCGGAAATCCCACGTCCCACACGATGGTAAGCTCCCGCATTTTCCGCCTTACGGTCAATGGTGCGCTGTGGGGAGAATTCGAGATGTACGCCCATGCCGCCGCTTACCGGGGCGTTCCCACCCTATTCGCCAGCGGCGACGAGGGGATGTGTGCGGCTGCGGCGCACACCGTACCCGGCCTGCTGACCGTACCAACCAAATCCGGCCACGGCTACGGCGTCCTGACAAAGACCCCGGAGCTTGTCCGCGAGGAGATCGAGGGCATGATGGCCGAGGCTGTGGCGGCGGCAAAAACAGCCGCACCTCCGGTACTTCCCGATCACTTCCATGTGGAGGTCACCTATGTACACCATTATGACGCCTATGGATGCTCCCACTATCCCGGCGCCAGCCTCATCTCTCCCACCACCGTGGCCTTTGATGCCGATGATTACGGTGATGTGCTGCGCTTTTTCTACTTTGTGATCTAAGAAACGGAGGTATATGCTATGGCTGTTATTGCTTATCAATACCGTGGTGATCTGGTGGATCAGATCCACCGGGGACATATCGCGGTAACGGATCACACAGGCCGGATCCTTTGGAAGCTCGGTGATCCGGAGCGTCTTACGTTTGCCCGCTCCTCCGCCAAGCCCCTTCAGGCGATCCCCGTGGCAGAAAGCGGTGCGCTGGAGCATTATGGTATTACCCCGCAGGAACTGGCCGTCATCTGTTCCTCCCACAACGGAGAACCCTTTCATGTAAAGGCCGTGGAGAGCATCCTGCACAAGGCAGGTCTCTCCCCCGATCAGCTGTGCTGCGGGTCGGAATACCCCATGTATGTCCCCGCCGAGGACGCCTTGAAGATCGCCGGCATCCCCCGGGCGCCCATCTACTGCGACTGCTCCGGAAAGCACGCCGGTATGCTCATCACCGCCCGCCATTTAGGGGAGTCTTTGGAAGGCTATACTGCTTTGGAGCACCCCGTCCAGCAGCGTATCCTCTCGGTGTTCGCTGAAATGTGCGGCGTAGAGACCTCCGATGTCCAGTTGGCCGTGGACGGCTGCGGCGTTCCGGTCCATGCGCTGCCCCTTTACCGGCTGGCACAGGGCTACGCCCGCATGTCCCTCCCCACGCTTTTCGCCCCCACCCGGGCCGCTACCCTCCGGCGCATCACATCCGCCATGACAGCACATCCGGAAATGGTGGCGGGAACCGATCGCATCTGCACCCAGCTGATGGCCGCCTTCGGCGACCGAATCTTCTGTAAATCAGGCGCCAGCGCATTCTATGCCGTGGGCATCAAGGATAAGGGAATCGGCATTGCCCTCAAAATGGAGGACGGCGCCTCCTCCATCGTCCCGTATGCCATCCTCTCGGTTCTCACCCAGCTCGGCGTCATCACGCCGGAGGAAGCCTGCTCTCTGCCCCGCTACCACGACAAAAACCTTTACAACAACCACCACGCCGTCGTGGGCCGCACCGAGCTGGCCTTTCAACTGGAGCAGCTCTGCTAACGATATAAATACGGTCACACAGTCCCTTTGGATTGTGTGACCGTTATTTTTTGCCCATTTTCAGCTGAATACACCGTAAATCAAGCCGCTGGTTTCACTACGAAATCAGCGGCTTTTTTCGTTCCCAAAAATTTTTTGAAATTTTTTCGTTTAGGGGGTCTATAAATGAGCCTTCTCGCTGGCTACCTATTGAGGGACAAAACAAGTTTCCACGTGATCCTTGAAAACAGAATACACATTCAATAGGTACATTTCTGATCGGTAGCGAAAGCCCCAGCCGGATGAAGGTGCGCCACGAACTTCCTGCCCACAAGGGTTATCACGGAAAGCAAGGTTGGTAGCGATTCCGAACCATTCTGAAATATCCGCTTGCTACGGATAAGGCGATGAAACGATTCAGGGACAATGATACTTCCCTATGGGGCTGGCGGAGTACCCGGCAGAGGTGAGATTCCTATGAGTTCGGTCAGCAGCCGAACGCCTGTTGATTTCCTTTTACGCATTTGGGGGATGAGATCGAGTTAAATGCGACCACCAAAGCACAGGACTCGCTTCCTGTGTTTTGGTGGATCAAGCGATCCAAATCTCATAAGAAGGAGGAAAAGCGAAATGCCAAACTGTAAAACCATAGCGATATGCAACCAAAAAGGCGGCGTGGGGAAAACTACCACAGCAGTAAACCTCGGCGTAGGATTGGCTATGCAGGGCAAAAAGGTGCTTCTCGTGGACGCTGACCCGCAGGGCGACCTTACTACCTGCCTCGGCTGGCAGGATGCGGACAGCTTGCCGCAGACCCTTTCCAATAAGCTATCAGCGGTAATGCGGGAAGAACAGCAAGACCCGTTCTCCGGCATTCTCAGCCACGAAGAAAAGGTTGACCTTGTTCCGTCAAACCTCGAACTTTCAGCGTTGGAGATGAGCCTTGTGACTGCAATGAGCAGAGAGAGCGTGATGAAAAACTATCTCAGCCAAGTGAAGGACAGATACGACTATGTACTGATAGATTGTATGCCGTCCCTCGGTATGATAACGCTCAATGCTCTGACTGCGGCGGACAGTGTGATTATTCCAGTGCAGGCACAGTATCTCCCCGCAAAAGGTATGACGCAACTTTTATCGACGATTGCCAAGGTGAAGAAGCACACCAATCGGAACCTGACAATCGACGGTATCCTGCTAACGCTTGTAGACGGCAGAACCAATCTTGCCAAAAGTACGGTAGAAGCGCTGCGAGAGAACTTCGGTTGTCGGATCAGGATATACCGGACGACCATTCCCATTGCCGTAAAAGCCGCCGAGGTTTCATCTAAAGGGAAAAGCATATATGCCTATGAGCCGAGCAGCACCGTGTCTAAGGCTTACACGGATTTTACGAAGGAGGTGTTAGCCGATGGCAGGCAGAAAGAGCGACTTCACGCTTCCCACGAACACACTCGATGAGCTGTTCTCTACGCAAGAAGAACGGGATGATGCCAAGCTCAGTAAAATCCGAGACATTCCCCTTGAGCTGATCGACGATTTTCCAGACCACCCATTTAAGGTGCGGGACGACGAGGATATGATACAGCTTGTGGAGAGTGTCAAGGAGCGAGGTGTCATTACTCCGGCTACCGTCCGTCAGAAAGAGGACGGCAGATATGAGCTGATTTCCGGTCACAGGCGAAAACGGGCTTGCGAGCTTGCCGGGTTTGAAGCACTCCGTTGCGAGGTCGTAGACCTTGACCGTGACGCCGCCACCGTCCTTATGGTAGAAAGCAATTACCAGCGGTCGCAGATACTTCCCTCAGAAAAGGCGTTTGCCTATAAGATGCGGCTGGAAGCTATGAGCCGTCAAGGAAAACGCACAGATTTAACTTCGGACCCAGTGGGACCGAAGTTGTCGGGAGAACGCTCAAACATTGAGCTGTCATCTGAAACAGGTGACAGTACCTCGCAAATCAAACGCTATATCCGTCTGACAAGTCTTGTGCCTGAACTGCTCGACCTTGTGGACGAAGGCAAAATTAAAATGCGTCCTGCGGTGGAGCTTTCCTATTTGGACGAGGACAGTCAACGGGCGGTGGTCGATGAAATCGACCTGAACCAATGTACCCCGTCCCACGATCAGACCATTCGTATGCGGAAGTTCTTCACAGATGGAAAACTTACGCCGGAGGTGGTGTCCGCCATTATGGGCGAGGAAAAACCAAATCAGCGTGAGAAGATCGTCCTGCGTGGGGACAAGGTGCGAAGTCTTATCCCGAAAAATATCCCCGTAAGCCAAACGGAGGATTATGTGGTCAAAGCACTGGAGCATTACAGCCGCTTTCTTCGTCAGCGGGCAGAGCGTGACAGCCGATAAGCACACGGAGTATGTTTTCTGCCGTCCCCTTCCTCACACTCCAACCCCTGAGAACTACCAGACTGTCCGAAATAAACTATCTCCTGATTTATCTTTATCTCTCTAAGCTAAATCTATCTAAGAGCAAGCGGAGGTCGCACAGTTCGCAAAATCTGCGTTTTGGCGGTATGATTAAAAGTTGCGCTTCAAAACGCACCTTTGTCTGAACCGTTCCCATTGGGTAGAATGTTGTCGAAGGGAGTGAAGCGTATGAAACCAAAAATCGCAGTTCTTTTACTTGCTGTGCTTCTGTGTCTGACTACGGGATGCAACAGTGCCTCGCATATTGCAGAGAATCCTGACTCCATTTCTTCTTCGGACAGTAACATCGTCCCCAGCAAATCAGAAACGGCTCAGGCAGAAAAGAAAACGGAGGTTGACCGTCCCCAAAGCACAGAATTACAAACAAGCAACCGTGTCGCAGATTTCCCGGCAAGCGTATCGGAAAGTGACGCCCAAACAACAGAGGTTCCCGATCAGGCTGACCACAGCACGGCAGTGCTATCACAGCCGAGCGAACCTGAAAAGAAAACAGACGAGTCCGAACGCCGACCGGAAACCGCTGCCCCGACAGAAAAAGAACAGCCCACACCTCCGACAACTGAGGAATCGACGCCACCGGAACCGCCGAAAGAAGAACCTATTGAGCCGGTCTTTGACATTGACTACTGGATCAGCTTTGCCAAGAGTTACGCTGAGAGCATCGGACTTGCGCTCGACAGCGGAGCCGTGTATTGCTGGGATAACCCCATCGCCGCAGGTGTAAAATGCAAATACACCGAACGGGATATTCGTGGCTATCTCGACCGATATGCCAAGGACGGCGACATCACCGATGTGTGGATTTGGTATGAGCAGACCGGAAGCGGCTCTTATGAAATCTATATCGGCTACGCATAACAACAAAACACATTTCACCCGAAACGCATCGTCATTGTACGGTGCGTTTTTCGTTTTCAAGGAGGTAACAAACACAATGAGAAAGAACCTTTTCAAGCGAGGGATGGCGGGACTGCTTTCTCTCGTGATGTGCCTGACAGCCCTTGTGGGGATCGGCACAACTACTGCCTATGCCGCAGGAGAAAGAGCAGAGGTCTACCTTGTTTCTTTTCCGAGAAGCGGCGATGCTAATATTGATTACAGCGGTACTTGGGGGCATCCCAATCTCCGGTATATGAATGGCTGGCATTCCGGTGAGTCCAAGTACACTACCATTCGAGCAATGCACTCGTATGACGGTAACATCTGTTACTGCATTGAGCCGGGAGTGCAGCAGGATACCGGCGACACTTATACCAGTAAGGACGAAACCTTTTGGGACAACCTGCCCTCAGACATCAACAGCACCATTTCCCCCTATGATATGAAGCTGTTCATCGGGCGTATTATGCAGTACGGTTACACGGGACCCATCAGCACCTCGTGGCGTTCACAAAACCCTGCTGATGCCGCAACGCTGGCGGAAGCTATGGCAACACAGGTTCTCATTTGGGAAACCGTTGTCGGTGAGCGTGACGAGGACTTCGATTATGTCAGCCCCGGTAGCTACGATGCTGTTAAGGGCGTTATCAGCACCGCCCATCCGCTGTATGACCTGTTTTGCGATTACTATGACAGCATTGAAGCAAGCGTTCAGCGTCACTCCGCCATTCCCAGCTTTATGTCCAAAAACCCGAACAGAGCGCAGAGCGTGGAGCTGGAATGGGACGGCAGCAGCTATATTGCTACCCTGACAGACCACAACCGTGTGCTTTCCGATTACAGCTTTTCCGCTAATGAGGATGGCATTTCATTCAGCGTCAGCGGAAACCAGCTTATTATCACTGCAACGGATGCTCCCTCTGACAGCGTAAGAATTACCGCTAATAAGGTTGGCTCGTCCCGTCGAGGGATCATCACTTGGACGGACGGAACATTCAATCAAGGAAGCGGCAAGCAGGATGTTATTACCTATGCACAGTCGGTCAGTGACCCCGTGCAGGCGTTTCTTAACCTGAAGGTGTCCTACGGTTCTGCCAAGATTGTCAAGACCTCGGAGGACAGCAAGGTAGATAATCTCACCTTTACCATCACCGGCAACGGCGTCAATCAGACCGTCAAGACCAACTCCAAGGGAGAAATTCAGATCGATAACCTGATGCCCGGCGTTTACACCGTGACCGAGATGGATTACGACAAGTATGAGCCGCAGGAGTCCCGCCGTGTGACGGTGGTTTCCGGTCAGGTTTCTACCGTAAACTTCAACAACAAGCTCAAGCGTGGAGATTTGCAGATCGTGAAGTCCTCGGAGGACAATCTCAACGAGGGCGTAACCTTCCACCTTTATGGCACTTCACTCTCCGGCATTGCCGTGGACGAGTATGCCGTAACCGACGCAAACGGCGTGGCGACCTTTAAAGATGTCCTCATTTCCGGTTCCACACCTTATACCGTAGAGGAAGTGGACACTGCTGTTCGCTATGTTGTTCCCGAAGCGCAGTCTGCGCCTATCAACTGGAACGAGGTCACGAACCGCAGCTTCCTCAATGTTTTGAAGAAGTTTTCTGTGACCGTTACCAAGAGCGACGCTGAAACTGGCACAGCGCAGGGTGATGCTTCTCTTGCCGGTGCTGTTTACGGCATCTATAAGGGCGAAACCCTTGTGGATACCTACACCACCGACAAAAACGGGCAGTTCGTTACCAAGGAGTATATCTGCGATAACGACTGGACGGTGCGAGAGATCACACCCTCCGAGGGCTATCTGCTTGATTCCACCGTTCATAAGGTCGGTGCAGAGCCGCAGCTTTATACCGTGGAGCATAATCAGACGGCAAATGATGTGACCGAGCAGGTCGCAAAGGGCAATATTGCCATTATTAAGCACACCGATAACGGCGAAACGCAGATTGAAACACCCGAAAGCGGCGCAGAGTTTGCTGTGTACCTGAAAGCCGCAGGCAGCTACGAGGTTGCCGAGGACACCGAGCGTGACTTTCTCACCTGCGACGAAAACGGCTTTGCCCAGACCAAGGATATGCCTTACGGCATCTACACCGTCCATCAGGTATCCGGCTGGGAAGGCAGCGAGCTGATGCCCGACTTTGATGTGTTCATCTCTCAAAACGGGGCGACTTATCGCTACCTTATCAACAATGCACCCTTTACCAGCTTCATCAAAATCGTGAAGCAGGACGCAGAAACCGGAAAGACCATTCCTTACGCCGGTGCAGGCTTCAAGATTTATGACCCAGATGGCAACCCTGTAACAATGACATTCACTTACCCGACGCCCACCACCATTGATGTGTTCTACACCGATGCAGAAGGTTCTCTTGTTACGCCGGAAAAGCTATCCTTTGGCAAGGGGTACTCTATTGTCGAGGTACAGGCTCCCTACGGCTATGTTCTCGATGAAACACCCGTGTACTTCGATGTCACGGAGGATAATTCCACAGAAGAAAGCGGGGTTACGGTAGTAAAAGTGGATAAGCCCAATATGGCACAGAAAGGCACCATCACCGTGGAAAAGACCGGTGAGGTGTTCTTCGGCGTTTCCGTCATCGGCGGCGTAGATGAAAGCGGAAACGAACTGCCCACCATCTATCAGCCGCAGTATGAAAAACGTGGACTTCCCGGTGCGGTCTATGAGATCATCGCCGCAGAGGATATTATCACGCAGGACGGCACTGTCCGAAATCAGAAGGGCGAGGTCGTGGACACGGTTACTACCGATGAAAACGGCACAGCAGTGAGCCGTGAACTCTACCTTGGCAAATATGAGGTGCGTGAGATCACAGCACCCCACGGGATGGTGCTCAACCCGGAACCCCACTGCGTCGAGCTTATTTACGCCGGTCAGAATGTTGCCGTAACGGAAACGGCGACTTCCTTTGAGAACGAGCGTCAAAAGGTGGAGATCAGCCTTGTAAAGTCCATCGAGCAGAATGAGCACTTCGGCATTGGCACAAACGGTGAAATGAAGAACATCTCCTTTGGACTGTTCGCCTCCGATGAAATCGTCTCTGTCAGCGGCACTTCCATTCCCGCAAATGGTCTTGTTGAGATCATCTCTCTGAATGAGGACGGAACGGCGAAAATCAAGACTGACCTTCCTTTTGGAAGCTACTATGTGCAGGAACTTGCTACCGACAGCCACTATATGTTGTCCGATACCAAGTATCCCGTAACCTTTGCGTATGCCGGTCAGGATACGGCAGTTGTAAAGATTGCCGCCAATGACGGCAAGGCAATCGAAAATGATCTGATCTACGGTTCTGTTTTCGGCAAGAAGGTCGATGAGGACGGTAACGCTCTCGGCGGTGCGCTGATTGGACTGTTCCGCACGGATGACGGCGAGTTTACAAAGGAAAATGCTCTGATGACTACCACTTCTGCTGAAGATGGTAGTTTTTCTTTTGAGAACATTCCTTACGGCACTTGGTATGTCCGTGAAATCGATCAGCCCACCGGCTTCGTGCTGGACGATAGCATCTATCCCGTGACAATCAGCGCAGACGGTCAGGTCGTGGAGATTGAAATCATCAATAAGTATGTCCGTGGAAACATCCTTCTGACCAAAGTTGATTCCGAATATCCCGACAATAAGCTGACCGGAGCGACCTTTGAGGTCTACAAGGACAGTAACGCAAACGGCAAGCTGGACGACGGCGATGAACTGCTCGGCACACTGACCGAAAAGGAAAAGGGTGAATACAGTATGAACGACTTGTTCTACGGTCGCTACTTCGTCAAGGAAACCAAAGCCCCGGAGGGTTTTGTCCTCGATACCGGCGTGTATGAAGTGATAATCGACACCAACGGCAAGACCTACGAGGTGGAGAACAAGGCAGGTGTCGGCTTCGTCAATGATGCGATGCGTGGCAACCTGAAAATTGTCAAGACCTCCTCTGACGGCAAGGTCAAGGGCTTCGCTTTCCGCATTACCGGTGCAAATGGCTATGACATTATCCTTGAAACCAACGACAAGGGTGAGATCTTCATTGACGGGCTTCGCATCGGGGACTACACCATTTCTGAGGTAAGCAACTCGGCCTCTTCGATGTATGTCATCCCTGCTGATAAGAAGGCAACGGTCAAGCTCGGCTCCACAACCATTGTGGAGATGCACAATGTTCTGCGTGATACGCCTAAGACCGGCGATACCACCAATCTGCCGCTGCTCTATGCCCTTGCAGGTCTGTCCGCAGCGGGCATCGCTGTGTGCGGCGTTATCGGATTCAAGAAAAAGAAAAAGGAGGATCGTAACTAATGGAACCTAAAACCATCGTGGCTATCGTTCTGGTAGCCTTTATCATCGGCGGCTTTATCTTCTTGCAGGTCAGAAAGAAAAACAAGAAGTGAGCTGATTATCCAAGGGGCGGAGCAAAACTCCGCCCCTTTTCTACTACCCGAAGGAGGGATTCAATGAATCAACAGAAAACGGTGGAAAGCCGGGTGCTTTCTATCTTGAAGGACTGTCCGAGAGCAAGGTTCGACGATATGGTTCTCGTTATGCACTACTACAACCGCTATGCGACTTATCTCAGAGCCGGCGAACTGCCTCTCAATGACCTTGCATTCAACTACAAAGTCTACGGACTGCCGTGCTTTGAAACCATCCGCAGGGCAAGGCAGCGTGTGCAGTCGCTTTTTCCGGAATACTCCCGCAACGCCAACCCTGACGATGACAGTATGGTTATCATCATTGGCATTCTCTGAGGTAACGGCTATGGAAAATGAAAAGAGAAAGGTCGGTGATTACACCGTCCTCTGCGCCGTGAATATCGGTTCCCGTGAAATCATTCTTGCCGAGAATGAGCAGGATAGCAATGGAGAACGCTTCCTCTGCTGCTATGGAGAGCGCAACGACATATTTGAGAAGTTTACCGAATGCGCTGTTGGCGACGATTATATTGATGCGGCACTGTTCTTTGCAGAGCGCATCAAGAAAGATGCCGAGCAGTTTCGGGCAGAGGTTGAAAAACTGGATATTCCCGTTACGGTTATCACTCAGGTAGACTGTATCCCCGACCACTATAAGAACGACATCAACGGCAAAATCATCGCCATCAACCCGGCAATCCTCAAGCCGGAGTACCAACGAGCTGACCGGCAACTCTATTATGTGACCGGCGGCTTCGGTGCTTCAGCAAATGCCCGTGGCAGCGCCGTATTTTGCAAAAATCTCTATGACGGCAAGAATACCCGTTATGAGCGTATGGATGTGCTGGGTGAAGTAAAGCCGGAGCGTATGCCTGATTGGGCAAAAGAAAAAGCGGCTGCTTTTAGCCGCACAATTCAAGGAAAAGACCACGAGCGATAAGGAGGCAGATTTCTATGGCAACAAAGAAAACCGCAGCCGAGCAGGGCTTGCAGCAGAAAATGAAGGTACTGGCAAAGCTCTTTGACGCAGGCTGCAAAACCGAAAAAGACTTGAAGGCGCTGACCCTGCCGACGATCCTGAAAATCCCCGATGTGACCGTTCCGGATATGACGGTCATCACCGAGCTTCAGGAGCAGGTTGCAAAGAACCGCCTTTTCTCATACTTGGGAGGTGGAACAGATGAGCCAAGCGACACGACCGAATGACCGCCACATCATTTGGAGCAACCAAAACCTTGATGTGGACGACTGGCGAGAGGACTACAAGGAGTTTCTTGAAGCCAACGAGCTGGACGACGACCCGAATGATGAGCAGGCACTCTATGAGTGGATGGAGGAAACCAATTACGACTACCTCTCCGATGAGCGAGTCAACCTGAATGTTCAGCTTTCCCAGCCGATCATTGTCATTGGCGACATCGGCAGATGGAACGGCAGAGTGATGGGCTACAAGGACATCCCCTCCGGCAACATCCGAGATTGCCTGTATGCCGACACCGACTATACCGAATGGTATGTAGATAAGTACGGCGATCTTCGTGCCGATGCTACTCACCACGACGGCACGAATCACTATCTCTACCGTGTGTTCAAAGACGGCGTTTCCGAAACGCAGATGGAGAACCTGAGAGATAAAATCTATCACGGCAAAGCCACACGAGCCGATATTACCCGGCTGACCCGGCGACTTGGGGATGAGATCGCCGCCGTTTACGGCTTTGACATCCCGAAACAACGAACACCGCAAGAAAGGGGCGCAAGATAATGACAGATTTCACACTGCGACCGCTGACCGTTCCCGAACGCAAATACACCTACGCTCAAAGCTCGCAGCTTCAAGGGCAGACAGGCAATATCGGTTATCTGCGTGGGGACTTCGGCTCAAGCGGCGATCAGTTTTATACCACTTGGTTTGATACCCGACCGCAATGGAAAAGCGATGAGTTCAAGCGGGACTTGGATGATGTAATCAACGCCCTGCGCTCTGAGGAGTACGGACTGCTTCAAAGCCGTGCCGCTATGCGCTCGGTGGGTTGGGCAAACAAAGACAGCGAAATGCAAGGCAACTATACAACGGAGTTTGGCTTTCGAGCCGATACAGAGAAGTATGCGTTCCTGCTTCGCTGTATCCCCGTCCGAGGGGACTATAACTTCTACTGCTTCTGCTATGTGAAGGAATGGCTGGACAAGCACATTGAAGAAGCCAACCGGGATATTCGCTTTATTGACAGCCACTATAAAGAGCTGTTCCGCATCCCCGACGGCGAGCGCATCATCGTAACAGACCGTGACGGCAAGACGGAAAGCTATCCCTGCCGCTATATTGATAACTATCACACAGAGGTTGGGCGCAATCTCTTTCACATTTGCGAGTTTGCCGAGCGTATGGAGCAAGGCGGCTGTACCTACGCTCCAATGGAGCCGCCCTTGCCTCCGATGTGCTATTCCATACTCCCGTCAACCGGAGAAGTCATTCAAATCGACCGCTGGCAAAAGGGCTATACCGCCACAAGGTTTAACGATGGGAACCGTGCGGAGAACGAAGCAATTAAAGATAAGTTCAATGAGAAGCTGGGCGTGACTAAGGCACAGGAGCAGGCGATGCTTGCAGGTTCTATGATCCGGTGGGACTCCATTGCCGCCAAACCCAAGAGCTATGATGAGAACGGCAAAGCCATCAAGCCAAAAGACTATGAACGATAAGGAGGTGTCCGCCGATGGCACGAAAATACGACTTCATCTCGGAGCTGTATAACCGAACCTGTAAAACGGTTGTTGCAAACCCCGCAAGCTGGGAAGCGTTTCTGCGCTCTGCCTGCTACAACTACCGCCTGCGCTTTGATGAGCAGCTTTTGGTTCACGCACAGCGACCGGACGCCACCGCCGTTCTTCAGATCGACGACTGGAACCAAAAGTTCGGGCGATGGGTCAACCGTGGGGCGCACGGTATTGCCGTTTTTGAGGATGCCGACCAACGCCGCCAGCGGCTTGTCCACTACTTCGATATTTCCGACACGCATCCCAGCCGCTTTTCACGCAGAGTTCCCATTTGGCAAATGCGGGACGAATACACGGCAGAAGTGATCGACACGCTGGAAAGCACCTTCGGAGAGTTGAACGACAAGGAAACCCTTGCCGTTGCCATCGAGTCGGCGGCAAGAAACGCCGTAGAGGACAACATCCCCGACTATCTCCCCGATCTGATTTGCAGCGTGAAAGACAGCTTCCTGGACGGCGTATCCGAAGAAGAAATCACCCACATTTTCAAAACGGCGGTGCGAAATAGCGTCGCCTATATGACGATGACCCGCCTGGGCATTGAAGCCGGAGAATACATTGAACCCGATGACCTTCTGGATGTGGTGAATTTTACGACCCCTGCCACGCTGAACGCCCTCGGCTATGCCACCAGCGATATTGCGGAGATGGGACTTGCGGAGATTTCCCGCACCATTCTTGCCCTCGACCGCCAAAATCGCATAATTGCAGAGAAAACCAAAGCCGATTACAATGTAGGCAAAGAAAAACCCGAAAGGAGTCCTGACGATGAACGAGATCACTTACACGAGGCAGGGGGATTATCTGCTCCCCGATCTGACAATGCCGGAGCAGCCGGAGCTGTCGATGGGCAGGTACGCCCGGATGCGGAGGAAGTTCCTGAAGGAGCATCACAAGGTACGCTACTACAACCTGCTGACGAGCTGCGCCCTAAACGAGCATCTGAACGACACGGAGCGCAGAGCGAACGAACTGGAACAGATGCTGACCAAACAGATGGCGCAGACCGAGGGCGTGACCGAGAGCCTGAAAGCGGCGGATATGATGAGCTGGGTTCGGAAGATGAACAGCATCAAGAGCCGGGTTCAGGAAATCGTGATGGCGGAGGTAATCTTCGCTTAGACTATTACGACCGAAGCCACGAGGATAAGAGCCTGCCGTTTTTCGGCGGCGACGATACCGTTCGTGAGATACTCGGCACTACGCCGCACCTGAAAGCGAGCAAGGACGAGATACGGGCATTCTTTGAAGCAACAGCCGATCAGGATGCCCGTATTTCGTATATCAGGGGCATTTTCAACAACGACTATACCGAGGTCATTCTGAGCGACGGACGGCGTGTGGGCTATAAGACCTATCAGAATGTGTTGCAGCTTTGGGAGGGCAGCTATCTTTCCCGCACAGCGCAGAGCTTCTATGATTGGGGCGTAATTGCCCAGCACTTTGAAGCGATGCGGCTACTTGGTGAGTTGCAGGACACGATGAAGCCATTGCCGTCCATCGACGGGCAGTTGAGCTTGATGACAGCAGGAGCAGAGGAGCGAAAGTCCTCTGCTTTTACTTTCTCTCAGGAGATCATCGACACCGTTCTCACCCGTGGCAGCGGCATTTCAGAGGGGAAAATGCGAATCTATGAGCAGTTCCAAAAGAGCCTGTCCGCAAAGGAAAACGCCGACTTTCTAAAAGAGGAATACGGCTGGGGCGGCTCATATCCCGTTATTGTCGGCGCAGGCATTGACGAACAGCACGACGGCAAGGGCATCCGCATTTCCAAGGGCATCGGCAGCGACAAGCCCCACATCGACATGAAATGGACGCAGGTGGAAAAGCGCATCGGGGAGCTGATCTCCCTTGACCGCTACCTCAACCCGAAGGAAAAGGCGTATTACCCCGAATGGCTGGAAAAGCAGGAGCTGCGCCGTGCGGAGCTTGCCGAGGAACGCCGCAACCGAGAGATACTCTCCACCGCACCGTCCGAAAAGGCAGAGCCGGAAAACGAGCGATATGAATACCATCTCGGCAGCACCGTCTATCTCGGCGCAAATGAGTATGAAATTCTCTCCTTTGATGACGAGCGTGTGATGCTCTATGATACGCAGTTCCCGCTTTTCAACAAGGAAATGACGAGAGCCGAGTTCGACAGCAAGGTGAAGGAAAACCCGTTGAATGACCATTTGAAGGTTGCCGAAAAGCAACCCGAAGAACAGTCTACCCAGTATGACATTGGGATGGGCTATCTCGGCAACGGACTGACCGTTTGGAACCGTGCCGTGGAGGTCAATGGGGACTATCAGAACATTGCTCATATCTCCCCCGAAGGTGAGATCACCTTCTATGTGCAGGACTTGCCGCAAAGTGTTGTGGAGCGTATCAGACAGGTGGCAGAAAGAGAAAAGCCAAAAGATGCTGCTTTGCCGGAGTTCTATCAGGCGTATCTTAAAACCAAAGCAGACAATCCGAGTAGCCTTTTGCTCTATCAGGTGGGCGACTTCTTTGAAGCCTATGCCGATGACGCAGAGGTCGTCGGGACTGCTCTTGAGCTGACACAGACTACTCGTGCCAATGGTCATAACACCCGTGTCCTTATGGTGGGATTTCCGCAGCACCGCTTGGAAACCTACCTTACAATGCTGACCGACAGAGGGTACGATATAGCGGTCAACGCTTTGGAGGACGGTAAACGCATTACCCGCACCGTGGTTTCCACCACGAAGGAAGCACCCATCGAGTCCAAACCTATCGGCAGGATCGACTATCTCGGCACGGACGGCAAGGTCGGTGAAAGCATCGAGTACACCAGTCCGTATCAGTTCGAGAAGGACATCAAGGAGGAAAACTACTACGGTGTCCCTATGACCATTGTTCTGTATAAGGACAAGGACGGCAACACCATTCCCTACGACTTTATCTCCCGGCTTGACCCACCGCCCAAGGGCTTTGAGATCATCGACAGCCCGTATCTTACGGAACGATTTGCCGTCATTGAAACAGAAAACGGCTATGCGGTCTGGGATGAAACCCGCAGCGCAATCTATGTAGACGAAGAGGGCGTCAGTGAGGAGTTTGCCAGCGAATGGCAGGCAAACGACTATCTGAAACAGCTTCAAGAGATTCCTCCCATTGAGCGTCCCGAAGCCTCCCTTGATACGGCGAAGCGGCTGATTGATGATTTTTGCCGTGAGGAGTATCAGCGTGAGAATGGTGCGGACTATACCGACCTTGCTGATGTCGGCGTTGCCTACACCACGACTGAGGACGACAAGCACGAAATACAGGCAAGGGTCAACCTTGTGGATTTCCGCATCGAAACTCTTGCAGACGGCAAAGTCGTCCGCAGTGAGCAGTATGCGTCCCTTGAAGAACTGACCGAAAAAGGACTGCAAGCACTGTCCTTTGATGACCTTGTTTCTCTCTCCGAGGAAGAACTTGCGCAGGTGGAAGCACCTCTTGCACCCGCTTGGGAGCATCCGAAGAAAAGCCGGGTGCAGTCCTTTGACATTCATCCCGAAATCCCAATGGCAGACCGGCATACCTTTGACCTTGCTTCTCACGAGGTCGAGGAGGTCAACAAGAAAGAACGCTTCCACCGCAACTATGCGGCGCTCACCGTTCTGAAAAGGTGTCAGGAAGAAAACCGCTTCGCCACACCGGACGAGCAGATCATTCTTTCCAAGTATGTTGGCTGGGGCGGTATTCCCGAAGCCTTTGATGAGAGAGCCGGTTCTTGGCAGACAGAGTTCGGGATGCTGAAAAACATCCTGACACCGGAGGAATACGCTTCCGCAAGAGAAAGCACTCTGACCGCTTTCTACACGCCGCCAACGGTTATCAATGCCGTGTATAAGGTGATGAAACAGCTTGGCTTCCGTGAGGGCAACATCTTGGAACCGTCCTGCGGCATCGGGCATTTTATCGGTATGCTTCCCGAAGAAATGAAGGAAAGCAAGATCTACGGTGTGGAGCTGGATACGGTTTCTGCCGGTATCGCACAGCAGTTATATCAAAAGTCCTCTATCGCCGCACAGGGCTTTGAGGAAACCAACCTCCCCGACAGCTTCTTTGATGCCGTTGTGGGGAATGTACCCTTCGGGGATTTCAAGGTTCCTGACAAGCGTTACGACAAGCACAAGTTCCTCGTTCACGACTACTTCTTCGCCAAATCCTTGGACAAGCTCCGTCCGGGCGGCGTAATGGCGCTCATTACGAGCAAGGGTACGATGGATAAGGAAAACTCCGCTGTCCGTAAATATATTGCTCAGCGAGCCGACCTGCTTGGTGCTATCCGTTTGCCGAACAACACCTTTAAGGGTAACGCCGGAACGGAGGTCGTTTCGGACATTCTTATTCTGCAAAAGCGTGACCGCATTGTGGATATAGAGCCGGATTGGGTACAGCTCGGCACGGATGAAAACGGTATCCTGATGAACAGCTACTTTGTTGAGCATCCCGAAATGATACTCGGAGAGATGAAAATGGTGTCGGGGCGTTTCGGTCCCGAAGCCACCTGCGTCCCTTACGAGGGGGCAGACCTTGCCGAGCAACTCAGCGAAGCCGTTTCCAATATTCACGGTGAGCTGACCGTATATGAGGTGGAGGATGAGCTTGCAGAGGAGGACAATTCCATTCCCGCAGATCCCACCGTCCGCAACTTCTCCTATACGGTGCTGGACGATAAAATCTACTTCCGAGAAAACAGCCGTATGGCTCCGGTGGAGGTATCCGCTACCGCAGAGAACCGCATAAAGGGTATGATCCGCATCCGTGATTCAGTCAGAAAGCTGATTGAATTGCAGACAGAGGACTACCCCGACTCGGAAATTAAAGCGGAGCAGGAGCGATTAAACGCTCTTTATGATACCTTTTCCAAGCAGTACGGACTTATCAACAGCCGTGCCAACATCTCCGCCTTTTCACAGGACAGCTCCTTTTCTCTGCTCTCGGCTCTTGAGGCCTTGGGCGATGAAGGGCAGCTTGAACGCAAGGCAGATATATTCTACAAGCGAACCATCAAGCCACACACCCCGGTCACTTCCGTAGATACCGCCAGCGAAGCTCTTGCCGTTTCTATGGGTGAAAAAGCCCGTGTGGATATGGATTATATGTGCGAGCTGACCGGCAAGACCGAGGAAGAAATCTTTGCAGACTTGAAGGGCGTTATCTTTCTGAACCCGATGCACGGGTACGGCAATTCCACGCAGGCAAAGTACCTGATGGCGGACGAATACCTCTCCGGCAATGTCCGGGAAAAGCTGGTACTCGCCCGAAAGTCGGCGGAGCTTTACCCCGAAGATTACACCGCCAATGTGGAAGCACTGGAACGGGTACAGCCGAAAGACCTGACCGCCAGCGAGATTGCCGTTCGGCTTGGTGCTACTTGGCTGCCGACCGAAATTGTCGAACAGTTTATGTTTGAGTTCTTGGGTACACCGAGGTACGCACAGTGGAACATCAAGGTTCATTTTTCTGCCTATACCGGAGAATGGAACATTGAGGGCAAGTCCTATGACCGCAGTAATGTGAAGGCATACAGCACCTACGGTACGGGGCGCATCAACGCCTACAAGATCATTGAGGAAACACTGAACCTTAAAGATGTCCGCATCTTCGACTATGTAGAGGACGCAGACGGCAAAAAGAAAGCCATTCTGAACAAGAAGGAAACGGCAATCGCACAGGCAAAGCAGGAGCTGATCAAGCAGGGCTTTCAGGATTGGGTCTGGTCTGACCCTGAACGCAGAGAACGGCTTTGCATCCTTTACAATGAGAAATTCAATAGCCTGCGTCCCCGTGAGTACGATGGAAGCCACATCGTTTTCAGCGGTATGAACCCGGAAATTGAGCTTCGGGAACACCAAAGAAATGCGGTGGCGCACATCCTATACGGCGGGAATACGCTGCTTGCACACGCCGTGGGTGCAGGGAAAACCTTCGAGATGGTTTCGGCGGCGATGGAGTCCAAACGGCTCGGATTGTGCAGTAAATCCCTGTTTGTCGTACCCAATCACCTAACTGAACAGTGGGCTTCGGAGTTCTTACAGCTTTATCCCTCAGCCAACATTTTGGTGGCAACGAAGAAAGACTTTGAAACCAAGAACCGCAAAAAGTTCTGCGGCAGAATTGCCACCGGCGATTACGATGCCATCATTATCGGGCATTCGCAGTTCGAGAAAATACCGATGTCCATTGAACGGCAGCGGGCGATCCTCGAACAGCAGCTTGATGAAGTTACGGAGGGCATTGCGGAACTGAAAAAGAACCGTGGAGATAACTTCTCCGTAAAACAACTGGAGCGCACAAAGAAATCTGTCAAGCAGAAGCTCGATAAGCTCAACGACCAATCCAAAAAGGATGATACCGTGACCTTTGAGGAGTTGGGTGTGGACAGACTTTTTATCGATGAAAGTCACTACTACAAGAACCTGTTTCTCTTTACAAAAATGAGGAATGTCGGCGGCATTGCTCAAACCGAAGCAATGAAGTCCAGTGACCTTTTTATGAAATGCAGGTATTTGGACGAACTGACCGGAGGGCGTGGGACAGTGTTTGCGACAGGAACGCCGATCTCCAATTCGATGGTCGAACTTTACACCATTCAGCGATACTTGCAGTACAATACCCTTGTTCAGAACAACTTGCAGCACTTCGATTCCTGGGCTTCCACTTTCGGAGAAACCATTACGGCAGTAGAACTTACACCCGAAGGAACGGGATACCGAGCTAAAACACGCTTTGCCCGCTTCTACAATTTACCGGAGCTGATGGCGATGTTCAAGGAAATCGCAGACATCAAAACAGCGGATATGCTTGACCTGCCAGTGCCGACAGCGGTCTTTCATAATATCTCGGTGAAACCCTCTGAAATCCAAAAGCATATGGTAGCTGAGCTTGCGGAGAGAGCCGAAAGGGTACGAAGCGGTATGGTTGATGCCAAGGAAGATAATATGCTCAAGATCACCAACGACGGCAGAAAGCTGGCTCTTGATCAGCGGCTTATCAATCCACTGCTCCCTGATTTTGAGGACAGCAAGCTCAACGCCTGCGTGGACGCTATGTTTGAAACTTGGGAGCGTGGCAGCGAAAAGCGGCTGACCCAGCTTTTTTTCTGCGACCTGTCTACGCCGAAAAACGACGGCTCTTTCAATGTCTATGACGACATCCGACAGAAGTTGATTGCCCGTGGCGTTCCTGCTGACGAGATAAAGTTTATCCACGAAGCGGATACCGAAGCAAAGAAGATGGAGCTGTTCAAGAAGGTACGCCGAGGGGATGTCCGTATCCTGATGGGCAGTACGCAGAAGATGGGAGCCGGTACGAATGTGCAGAACAAACTTGCCGCCTCCTCCGATCTCGATTGCCCGTGGCGTCCCTCTGACTTGGAACAGCGGCTCGGCAGAAGTATCCGGCAAGGCAATGAAAATGCAGAGGTTCACATCTACCGTTTTGTAACGGAGGAAACCTTTGATGCTTACCTGTACCAGCTTGTGGAGGGCAAGCAGAAGTTTGCTTCGCAGATAATGACCAGCAAATCGCCGGTGCGATCCTGCGAGGATATTGACGAAACCGCACTGTCTTACGCTGAAATCAAAATGCTGGCGACCGGCAATCCCCACATCAAAGAGAAGATGGACTTGGACATTCAGGTTCAGAAGCTGCGGCTCTTAAAGTCCAGCTTCCTTTCCGAAAAATATGCTTTGGAGGATAAGATCATCAAGTTCTATCCGCAGGAGATCGCACGGCGGGCTGATGTAATTGCGGGATTAAAATCCGATATGGAAAGAGTGGCAGAGCACCCGAAGCCGTCTGATGAAACCTTTGTGGGTATGACGGTCAAGGGTGCTTTCTATTCAGAGAAAGCGGATGCCGGCAACGCCATCTTGGAGGCGTGTAAGGCAATGACGAATCCCGAACCCATTCCCCTCGGTGAGTACCGTGGCTTTACGATGGAGCTGTGCTTTGAAGCAAGAGAATACAAAGTGCGGCTCAAGAGTGAGCTTGGTTATCCCGTAACCCTTGGCACGGATACCTTCGGTAATATCACCCGCTTGGATAATGCACTGGAGGGACTTCCAAAGCACTTGGAGATGAACGAAATGGAGCTTGACAACCTCAAAAAGCAGTTTGAAACGGCAAAGATCGATGTGGAAAGACCGTTCCCGCAGGAGGAAGAATTGAAAGCTAAGACCGACCGGTTGAACGAACTCAACGCCCTGCTCAATGTGGATAAGCGTGAGAACGAAATCGTCGGCGGTGAACCCGATGAGGGTGAAGAACCGCCCGAAAAGAAACCGAGGGACTTGGAAAGATAGCCGAACCTCTTGACGGTCGTTATCATATATGATAACATTATAGTGGATCAGAAGGGAGGGCTTTTTATGACCGAAAAGGAACTATTGGCGGCAAGGCAGAGCATCGTGCAGAAGCTGACGCAGGCAAGACTGGAAAAAGGATTGTCGCAGGAGCAGCTTGCAAAGCGGATCGGAACCCAGCGATCCAATATCTGCCGCATCGAAAAAGGAACGCAAAACCTCTCCCTTGACCTGATGCTCAAGATTGCAGAGGCACTTGACAAGGATGTGTCCGTAATGCTTGAGGAAAGGAGCAGCACAATGGAAAAAGTATATAGCCTGCGCCTTTATGATGAAACACTGCTGACCTTCACGCTGGAGGAAAGAGGCTTGGAGGGCTTGCAGGCGACAATTCTTCACACCGAAACGGCAAAGCAAAAGCTGTTTCCCCTCGACTTGGAGCTGACAAACGAGGGCGTTGTGAAGTGGCTGGAACGCCGGGTAATTCCGAAGAATCGGCAGTTTGTAGATGAAATCTTAAAGACGCTGGGGCTGAGCGTAAACAACACGAAGGGCATCATTGATGCCTGTATGGGGCTGTCCCTCAACGACAGCTATTGGGTCGTCCCCGCCGACTTTGACGGCAAGTATGCCGATTATAACCTCTATAAAAACCGCTTCTCCGAAGCGCTGTCGCTGGTGGCTTATACCGGCGTGGGCGGCAGTCGGGAGGCATTCTCCACCTCGCCGGAGCTGACTACCAATGGTATGCTGCGGAAGGCTTGGCGCTTTGTGGAGAATGACGGCATCTATCTGTATAAGGGCGGCACGGAGGGCGCTGCGAACACCGGAAACGAGCCGTACAGCGAGTATTATGCCTGTCAGATCGCAGACAAAATGGGCATCGGCTGCGTACAGTACGACTTGGAAAACTGGAAAGGTATCCTTGCTTCCAAGTGCCGGCTGTTCACGGATATTGATACCTCTTTTGTCCCTATCGGGCGTATTCTCCGCAAGACGACGCTGAAAGCCTGCCTTGATTATTATAAGACCTTGGGCGATGAGTTCTACGAGCAGCTTTGCAGTATGCTGGTTTTCGATGCCCTGATTTACAACGAGGACAGACACTTCGGCAACTTCGGCTTACTGCGGAACAATCACACGGGCGAAATTATCGCCCCTGCACCCATCTTCGATAACGGCTTGTCGCTGTTCAACTACGCAATGCCGGACGATTTCAAGAACCTGAGTGCGTATGCAAAGACCCGTTCCAATCCCTACCGCATTTCCTATGAGGATGTGTGTAAAGAGGTAATGGGTGCAAAGCAGAAAGCGCAGCTGCGGCGAATGGTGGACTTCAAATTCACCCGTCATCCGTCCCTCAATTTGCCGGAGCAGCGGCTGACAGCCATTGAAAAGCAGCTTGGAGAGCGTACAAGAGAGCTGCTCTCCATTCCGGTTCAGAGAAGTGCAAAGCGCAAAAATGAGCCGGAAAGATGATCCGTCTGCGGTATGGGAGCAACCCCATACCGCAGATACATACTGCGAACTTGACGGTAAAAGCAGTCACAAAATCGTCGTATAATATGCTTAAATCAGAATGACAAATCGGAATTTGTGGAGAGATTTCTTGAACTTTCCTTATTTTACGGGCTTTCCAG
>OHAN01001176.1_pt1 | contig 22245 bp, 22 predicted proteins | sample 1577121 | NCBI WGS metagenome assembly OHAN01 (sample SAMEA3541554, study PRJEB24748) | human gut metagenome | biome: human gut; feature: human-associated habitat; material: faeces | place: China | collected 2012 | reverse complement strand
ACGCTTCCGGAGGAAGCTGCGCCGGAGGCGCAGCCGTCCGCCGACGGGCTCCCGAAGGACGATACGTGATGCGCTACCATATCGACAGAGACGCCGCGCAGAGCGCCTATTTGCAGCTCTATCATCAACTGCGGCGCGATATCGTGGGCGGCGTTTACCCGCTGGGGACAAAAATGCCCAGCAAGCGCCTCATCGCGAGCGAGACGGGCGTGAGCGTCATCACGGTCGAGCACGCGCTGGCCATCCTGTGCGATGAAGGATACCTGGAATCGCGCGAGCGCAGCGGCTTTTTTGTGAGCTTTGCCGCGGCGGACTGCTTTCCCGTCTCCGAAACGGAGACCGAGCGCCGCGTGACCGTTTCCCACGGCGCAGAGGATGAATTCCCCTTTCCCTCGCTTGCCAGAACGATGAGAAGAGTGCTCAGCGAGTACGGCGAGAGCATTCTGACCAAGTCCCCGAACAACGGCTGCGCCGAGCTGCGCGGGGCTATCGCGGCCTATTTATCCCGCTCGCGCGGCATCAGCGTCCAGCCGGGGCAGATCGTCATCGGCTCGGGTGCGGAGTATCTCTACGGGCTCATTGTGCAGCTTCTGGGCAGGGACCGCGTGTTTGCGCTCGAGGACCCGTCCTACGACAAGATCCGCAGGGTGTATCAGGCGCACGGCGTCACGTGCGAGATGCTGCGCCTCGGCAGCGATGGCATCCGCTCCGACGAGCTGGCCCGCGCCACGGCAACGGTGCTGCACGTTACGCCCTTCCACAGCTTTCCGAGCCTTGTCACGGCGAGCGCAGGCAAGCGCCGCGAGTATCTCCGCTGGGCGAGAGAGCGCGGCGGCTATATCGTCGAGGACGACTTCGACTCGGAGTTCAGCGTGTCCACAAAGAGCGAGGATACGCTCTTTTCGCTCGAGCCCGAACAGTCCGTCATTTACATGAATACCTTTTCCAAAACCATCGCCCCGTCGATGCGCGTGGGCTATATGGTCCTGCCGCCCGCGCTTTCCGAGCATTTTCGCCGCGAGGTGGGCTTTTACTCCTGCACCGTGCCGGTCTTCGAGCAGTATGTGCTTGCCGAGCTCATCGGCAGCGGCGACTTCGAGCGCCACATCAACCGCATCCGCCGCAAGCGTCGCCGGCAGTAGGGCAGCGGAATAAAAACTTTTCAAAACCGCTTGACGCGAGACGGCGACTGTGCTATAATTCCATTTGCATTTGATGAATGCGCTGGTGTAGCTCAGTCGGTAGAGCAGCTGATTCGTAATCAGCAGGTCATGTGTTCGAGTCACACCACCAGCTCCATGAAAAAACCTGAAATCTCAGTGGTTTCAGGTTTTTTCATTCTTGAAGCGATCGCTGACAACCTATCCCGACGGCAAGCGGGACAGCAGGATAAATTGAAAAGCTGCCTTGCGGCGGCTTTTCAAAAGGGCTTTGGTTAGATGCAACTAACTGCGGGCGCGGTATCGGCAGGACACGCTCCCTCTGAATGGAGAGCGGCGTCGGAGCTCGCCGATCCTGCGGCGAAGAGAGTGAAGAGATGCGACGATGACCTATTTGCAGACCTATTCTTCCCCGCTCGGGGAGCTTTTGCTGGCGGCCGATGAAACGGGACTGACCGGCGCGTGGTTTGAAGGGCAGAAGTATTTCGCCCGCACGCTGACAGGGGAGCGCATCGAGCGCGAAACATCGGTGCTGGCCGAGGCGAAGCGCTGGCTCGACCGCTATTTCAGCGGCGAAGCGCCTGATCGCCTGCCGCCGCTCCACCCACAGGGATCGGATTTTCAGAAGGCTGTGTGGGAGCTGCTGGTGCGCATCCCCTATGGCAGGACCATGACCTACGGAGAGCTTGCCGCTGCCCTTGCCGTGCAGCAGGGGAGGGGACGGATGTCTGCGCAGGCCGTGGGCGGCGCGGTGGGGCACAACCCCATCTCTGTCATCGTGCCGTGCCACCGCGTGGTCGGTGCGAACGGCAGCTTGACCGGCTATGCCGGCGGCGTCGGGCGCAAGATGGAGCTCCTGGCGCTCGAAGGGGCAGACATGAGCCGTCTTTTCGTCCCGAAAAAGGGGACTGCCCTGTGAAAAAACAGCATTATGACCGCGCCGTGCAGGAGAAAGGCTCCCGCATGGCGCGGTTAATATTTTATTCCAAACCGGATGTTTTCCCTCTCTTTTTTATGTCCTTTGCGCGGGGAAAAACGACGCAAAACCGGTAAAAAACGATCTTAGCGCGAACTTTGCGGCGAAAATGAAGGATATATTGCACTTCTCTCATAGAAATGAAGGAAATTGCTCATTTCCTTGTCGATTCTGACGGTTGAAAAAAGCAAAAAAGAAGATAGAATAGAGCCTCGCGAAATGAGTTGGAATTTGAGAGAGTTTGTGGAGGAAATGCTATGTCTTATCATTTTTTGCTGGATCTTGCGCTGATCCTGCTGAGCACCAAGGTCCTGGGTCTCGTTGCGCAGAAGCTCCAGATGCCACAGGTCGTAGGCGCGCTGATCGCGGGCCTCATCCTCAGCCCTGCGGGGCTTGGCCTTCTGTCGGAAACGGAATTTACCGCGCAGCTCAGCGAGCTTGGCGTCATCGTGCTGATGTTTTCCGCCGGTATGGGGACGGACATCAATGAACTCAAGCACAGCGGCAAGGCGGGCTTTATGGTCGCGGTCCTCGGCGTGGTCGTACCGTTCCTCATGGGCACGGCGCTTGCCTGGGGTGCGGACGAGCTCGGGCTCATCGAGAGCACCGGCTTCATTGAAAATATCTTCATCGGCACCATCCTGACGGCCACGTCCGTGAGCATCACGGTCGAAACGCTCAAGGAGATGAAAAAGCTCGAGACCAAGGTCGGCAATACGATCCTGGCCGCCGCGCTCATCGACGATGTGCTCGGCCTCATCGCCTTAACGCTCGTTTGCAGCTTGGCCGGCGGTGATGAGAGCATCGGCATGGTGCTCCTCAAGATCGTGGGCTTCTTTATCTTTGCCTTTGCTGTCGGCTTTGGCGCAAATCGTCTCTTCTGCTGGATGCTCAAGCGCCAGCATGGCTGGGCCAGCCACCGCAACTCCGTTTTTGCCTTTGTCCTGTGCCTTGTGATGGCCTATTGCGCGGAGGAGTTCTTTGGCGTTGCCGATATCACGGGCGCTTACGCCGCGGGCCTTGCCGTCGCGTGCACGCCCAAGGGCACCTACATCCAGACGAAGTACAACCCCCTCGGGTATCTGCTGCTCACGCCGGTGTTCTTCGCGAGCATCGGTATCAATGTGCAGATCACGGGTCTGACGGGCGGCATGGTCGTCTTCTCGATTTTGCTGCTGCTTGTTTCGATCATCTCGAAGCTCCTCGGCTGCGGCCTTGGCGCCAAGGCGTGCCAGTTCACCACGCGCGAGAGCATCCAGGTCGGCGTGGGCATGGCCTGCCGCGGCGAAGTCGCGCTGATCGTCGCCAACCGCGGCCTTTCGATGGGTGTGCTGTCGCCCGCGATGATGACGCCGGTCGTCATCACGGTCGTATGCGGCACGATCCTGACGCCGATTCTGCTCAAGCTGTCCTTCCGCGGCCATCAGGAGACGGAGCTGGTGCAGAACAACATCGCCGACCGCATGGCCAAGCACCGTCAGCTCGATATTATCACCCAGCAGCTTTTGCAGCAGGATGAGCAGATGATGAAAAAGAACTGAGTCCGGCATCCCGATATCAAGACAAAAAAGAGCTTTCTCCAAAGGGAGAAAGCTCTTTTTGATATCCGGCTTCAGGACGCGGCTTTTGTCTGTACGGCGCAGTCGCGCAGGACGCGGCACAGCGTGCGGACGTCCTCCTCCCTTGTCGCCCAACTGGTGGCAAAGCGGATGATGGTGTGGGTCTCGTCGTAGATCTCCCATGGGGAGAAGTCCACACGCTCGCGCAGCCTTGCCAGCTGCCCGTTATCCACAAGGCAGAAAAGCTGATTGGTGGGCGAGGCGAAGCACAGTTGATAGCCGTTTGCGCGCAGGGCGTCGCGGATGGTGTTTGCATCGCGGATGGCCGTTTCACCGATACGCGCATAAAGCCCGTCGGTAAACAGGGTGTCAAATTGCAGCCCGAGCAGCCGACCCTTGGCAAGCAGCGCGCCGTGCTGCTTGATGATGGTGAAAAAGTGAGGGATGAGACCCGGCTGCGGGATGACGACCGCCTCGCCGAGCAGCGCGCCGCATTTGGTGCCGCCGATGTAGAAGATATCGCACAGCTCGGCCATGTCTTCGAGCGTTACGTCGTTCTCGGGGCAGGCGAGCGCATAGGCAAGGCGAGCGCCGTCGACATACAGCGGCAGGTGCTTTTCGCGGCACAGCGCGCTGATGGCGGCGAGCTCCTCGCGGGAGTAAAGCGTGCCGTACTCCGTCGGCTGGGAGAGATAGACCATGCCCGGCATGACCGTGTGATCGTGGTTTGCGTCCTCTTCATAGACGCGCAGCAGTGCGGCAATCTGATCGGCGCTGAGCTTTCCGTTTTTGTGCGGCAGCGTCAGCACCTTATGGCCGCCAAGCTCGATGGCGCCGGCCTCATGCACGCTGATGTGGCCCGTGTCCGCCGCAATGACGCCCTGATATGAGCGGAGCAGCGCGTCGATGACGGTCGCGTTCGTCTGTGTGCCGCCGACAAGAAAGTGGATCTCCGCGTTCGGCGCGCCGCAGGCGGCGCGGATTTTGGCGCGGGCCGATCCGCAGCAATCGTCTGCGCCGTAGCCCGGCATCTGGGTGAAATTTGTCTCGATGAGACGCTGTAAAATGGCGGGGTGCGCCCCCTCCATGTAGTCGCAGGAAAAGGAAATGCGCTGTTCCATGTTTTTTCTCCTTACCAAAACGGGATTGACGGTTTCTACGGCGTATTGTATGATAAAATCATATATGACGCAAACGGCGATTTGAAATGGAAACTATGATATAATATCATGAATGGAGGGCACGATGGAAGCTGTCAAATGCGAGGCTTTTCTGGCCGCGGCCGAGCAGGGGAGCCTGACCGCGGCGGCGGGGCTTTTGGGCTACACGCAGTCGGGCGTCACGCGCATGATCGGCACGCTGGAGGAGGAGCTTGGATTCCCGCTCTTTCTGCGCAGCAAGAAGGGCGTGCAGCTCACGGAAAACGGCAAGCTCATGCTGCCGCTGCTGCGCGAGATCGTGCGCGCGCACCGCAACGCCGAGCAGCTCGGCGCGGAGATCGGCGGCGCGGTCACAGGCACGCTGAGCATCGGCTGCTACTACAGCATTTCCGCGCTGTGGATGCCGAAGATCCTGACGGCCTTTCGCGCCCGCTATCCGGGCGTGACGGTGCGGATGCAGGAGGGCGGCAACCTGGAGATGGCCCGCTGGCTGAGCGAGCGGTCGGTCGACTGCTGCTTTGGCGCAAAGCCGAGCACCGACGCGTATGACTGGCTGCCCGTCTTTCGCGATGAGCTGGTCGTCTGGCTGCCGCGGGAGCATCCGCTCGCGGCGGGGCCGTCGTTCCCGCTCCTGCGTTTGCAGGACGAGCCGTTCATCCACACCTCGCCGGACCACGACACCGATCAGGACCGCCTGCTCGCGGCCTACGGGCTGCACCCGAACACCTGCTTTACGACACGCGACGGCTTCACGACCTACAACATGGTCGAGGCGGGACTCGGCGTCAGCTTCAACCAGCGGCTCATCTCGCGCAAGTGGAGCGGCACGGTGGCCGAGCTGCCCTTTGACCCGCCGCAGTTCGTCATGCTCGGCGTCTCCGTGCCGTCGCTCAAAGAGGCGTCTCCGGCGGCAAAAAAATTCATCTCCTGCGCGATCGAGACCGTCTCCGCAGAAGAAAGAACGCTTTGATGAAAAACACATCGCAGGGGATCCTGCGATGTGTTTTTTGATTTATCTGAGCTCGGCGACGAATTCGATGCGCTCGCCGTCGAACTGCGCGCGGATGCTGCCCTTGTGCCCTTCGGCGATCGAGCGCGCGATGGAAAGCCCGATACCAAAGCCGCTGCCGGACGAGCGCGATGCGTCCGCGCGGTAGAAGCGGTCGAAGAGCTTGCCGGTATCCAGCCCGTCCTGACCCGCGCAGCCGTTGGATGTGCGCAGTACGACGCCGTGCCGTGCCTTTTCCAGCGAGACGGAGATGCCGGAGCCCTCTGCGGCGTATTTGACCGCATTGTCGAGCAGAATGGAGACGAGCTGGCGCACCGCGTATTCGTCGCCGCGGTAGGTGAGGCCGGGCGCAATGGCGAGCGTGAGCGCATGGCCTTTCGATTCGGCCAGCGCGCGGAACGACTCCGCCGTTTCGCTCACCGCGTCGCTCACGGGAAAGTCCTCCATCTTAAGCGGCGAATCCTCCTCGTCCATGCGCGAGAGCGTGACAAGGGAGTTGACGAGCGAGGTGAGCTTTTCCGTCTGCGCCATCGCTTTGTCGATCCACTTCTGCCTGCCGGTCTCCATTTCAAGGACCTTCAGGCTTGTGGCGATGACGGTGATGGGCGTTTTCAGCTCATAGCTCGCGTCGGTGATGAACTGCTTCTGCTGCTCGGCGCTGCGCACCACGGGGTCGATGGCCCGGCGCGAGAGCAGCACGACGAGAAGGAACACGAGCAGGATACACGCTGCGTCGGCCACGAGCGACCAGACGAGCACCGTGCGCATCGAGCGCAGCTCCTGATAGCTGTCGAGAAAGATGGCGATATTCCCGCCGTCATCCGTCTGCGCGACGAAGAAGCGGTAGCTGCCAAGGTAACCGTAGCCTTCACCGTGCGCGAGCGCGGCAGAGAGGTATTCCTGCGTGTCGTCCGCCGTGACAGAGGCGATGTGATCAAGGTTTGCCGTTGTCAGCGTGCCGCTTGCTGTGCAGCGCAGAACGAAAAAACGCGTGGAAAACGGCGTTTCCGCGGTGAATGGCCCCTCGCGCCGCGCGATTTTGTCGTCGGGCGGCTCTTGAATTTCCTGCTGATCGGGCAGGGTGCGGGAACTGCTTGCGTCGCCGCCGTTGTCCGGCGGTGACGCCGCATCGGAGCTTTTCGCCGGCAGAAAGCGAGAGTGGGGAATGGTGCCCTCGTTTTCATAGATGAGCGAGAGCGTCTGCTTTAAGTCGGAATCGGTCGAGATGTAGTTCGCGGTGTTTAGGATGATCGTCAGCAGCAGCATGACAGCCGTGACCGAGAGCATCGCGATGCGGATGAAGCGGCTGCGCAGCTTTTTGATCATACGCTCTCCTCCAGCGCGTAGCCGAGGCCGCGGTTGGCCTGCAGCGTCACGTGCGAGCCGATGGCGCGCAGCTTTTTGCGCAGGTTTGAGATGTTCACCCACACGACGTTGATCTCCGCGTCGTTGTCCCAGCCCCATACGCGCTCCATGATGCGCTCGGCAGAAAAGACCTGACGCGGCGAGCGCAGAAAAAGCTCCATGATCTGGAATTCACGCCCGCTCAGGCGGATGGTCTCCCTGCCGCAGCGCAGATTGCCGCTGCCGGGATCGAGCGTCAGGTCGCCGTAGGCAAGCACTGTCGGCTGGTAGGACTCGCTGCGGCGCAGGATGGCCCGCACGCGGCTCAAAAGCTCGTCGGGGTCGAAGGGCTTGGGCAGATAATCGTCCGCACCAGCGTTGAAGCCGGTGATGCGGTCGTTTTTCTCACCCTTGGCCGTGAGCATCATGATGGGCGTTTTCACGCCCTCCTGCCGCAGGCGCTCCAGCACCTGAATGCCGTCTAGCTTGGGCATCATTACATCTAAAATGACGGCGTCGTATTCGCCTGTCGAGGCGTATTCGTAGGCGTCGAAGCCGTTGTGCACCGCATCGACAGAGAAGTGATTTTTCTCAAAAAACACCGTCAGCGCCTCGGCGAGGTCCAGTTCATCCTCAGCGATCAAAAGCCGCATGAAATATTCCTCCGTTTGTGTTTGCAATCAGGAAAAGTATAAAGAAAAGCCGCGAAAAAATCAATATGTCTCAGAGCGTGTCCTTTGCCGCTTCGCGCCCGCAGGTGATGTTCAGATTACCGTTGCGGCAGCGCAGGTCGTCCAGAAATGCCTTGGGAACGGTCTCGCCGGGCAGCGTGACGCGGTAGGTGAGCTCATAGAGCGTGCCCATATTGCTGGTCCTTACGCGCTCGAGCGTGTGAGACGACGTATACTGCTCGAAAAGATCGTCGAAAAGGCCTTCATAGTCGAGCCCCTCGGGAATGGTGACCTTCAGCACACGCTCGGATGCCCTGGGTGCGCCGAAATTTACTGCCATGAGCAGCAGCATTACTGCGCCGAGTACGACGAACGCGAGCGCCGCGAGCCATACATAGCCCATGCCGGTCGCAAGACCGAGCGCCATCGCCAGAAACAGTGCGCCGATCTCACGCGCCGTTCCCGGCGCGGAGCGGAAGCGCACAAGGCTGAACGCGCCCGCGACCGCGACGCCTGCGCCGAGGTTGCCGTTCACCAGCATGATGACAAGCTGCACCACGGCGGGCAGAATGGCGAGCGTGACGGCGAAGCTCTGCGTCGTGTGCGCGCGATACATGGCGACAAGGGCCGTCCCCACGCCCAGCAGCAGCGAGACGGCGGTACAGATAAAAAATGAGGATACGGTCAGCTCCGTTCCAATGATCGAGTTAAGCACAGCAGGTGGCCTCCTTTAAGATAGTGGGACCGGCACGCAGGATGCTGCCGGAGTAGCACGCGCCGTATTTGGAAAATGAAGTGGGGAAGGCTCCGGCCTCGGAGAGCAGACGGCTGAGCCACAGCGGGCACGCGCCGGGCATCTTTACTTCCATCAGCACCTCGCCGCCCGGCAGCGCGATGGGTGCGCCCCGGTCGCCGAGACGCAGGTCCGCATCCGTATCGCGCCAACGCAGATCAGTGTCGAAGGTGATGCGGAGCCCCGGGTCGTCGATGCCCGCAAAGGCAAGGCGGTCGTAGCCGATGAAGACCTTCGGCGCCGTGCGGTAAAACGACTGGAAATAACGAATTTCGCGTCCAATCTGGCCAAAGTCATCTCCGCTCCTGCCGCTCAGAAATCCGTCGACCTCGCAGACGGGCATTGTGATGCGGCGCTTGTAAACGATCCCGTCGAACTTCTTTTTCAGCTCAACGAACACCCTGTCGCCCTCCTCCGGCACGCCGTAGCTGCGCACGCGCAGCTTTTCCTTATAAACGGGCTTGTCGATCGACGAGCGGATGAGCCGCCAGTCGTCGGTGTCGTAATAAATGTTGCAGATGGTGTATTCACCGTATTCATCCTTTTTCGTGTGGGGCCTCATCCGCTCGATAAGAAAGCGCTGCTGGCGGATGCTCAGGCAATATTTCTTTTCATATCGTTCAAAACAGCTTTGTATTGTCATAGTGCAAGACCTCCTATGCGCCTATCCTATGCGCGCAACCTAAAGTGTGGCTAAAGCGCGCCCGCCGAGCGGCTTTAGGCCTGCTTTAGGCCGGCGGGTTATGCTGTTGCCATAGAAAGGCAGGCGCGGGCCTGCGGGAAACGGATACTTTAATGACAGGGAGGTCATTTTATGAAAAAAAGATTACTGCCGCTCCTCTGCGCGTCGGAGCTGGCACTGGCGCTCACCGCTTGCGGCGCGCAGCAGACGACGCAGACCGATATCGCGGACGCGGTCGCGCTGACATTTACGGATAGCGGCATCACCGCACAGGATAGGACCGCGGGCTATGAGATCGACGGCACGGCCCTCACCATCACGGAAAGCGGCATCTACGCCGTTTCCGGCAGCTGCGCGGACGGGACGATTCAAATTAAGAAGGGGACCACGGGCGTTACGCTCATTCTGAACGGCCTCGACCTCTCGAGCGGGGACAGCGCCGCCATTACCTGCGGCAAGTCCGGCGAGGTGACGATCCTTGCGGCCGACGGCACGCAGAACGCGCTGAGCGACACGGAGCAGAACAACGACGACAATTATCCCGATAACAGCGATGCCGAAAACGCTGTCATCAAGTGCAAGGACGGCTCGGCCGTCACGCTCGGCGGCACGGGAGCGCTGACGGTCACCGCCAATGGCAAAAACGGCATCAAATCCGGCGCGGCGACGGAGGAGGACGGCGAGGCGTCGCTGACCATCCGTGATCTGACACTCCATATTGACGCGCCCGTCAACGACGCCATCAACGCAGAGCAGCTTTTGAACGTTGAGAGCGGTACGCTGACCATCGACGCCGCCGATGACGCCATCCACTGCGACATGATACTCAATATCGGCGCAGACGGTACGGACGGTCCGACGATCGACATTACAAGCTGCTATGAGGGGCTTGAGGGCGCGGAGCTGAACGTGCTCTCCGGCAATATTACGATCAATGCTTCCGACGACTGTATGAACGCGGCAAACTCCGACCTGACGGGCTACGACTTCACCATGACGATCTCCGGCGGCACGATCGACGCGTATGGCTCGAGCGGCGACGGCTTCGACTCCAACGGCGATCTGACCATCACAGGCGGCACGGTCGTTGTGTGGACGGCCAACACAGCGGACAACGAGCCGCTGGATGCCGACGGGAGCATCACGGTCACGGGCGGCACCGTCCTTGCCGCGGGCGGCAGCAGCGGCATGGGTATGAGCCTGGAGGCCGCGCAGCCCTGCGTCATTTATGGCGTGAGTAGTTTGGGCGGCACGCCGGGCAGCGCACAGAGCGGCAGCCTGATCGCCTCGGGCGCTGATGTTACCATCGAGGACAGCGGCAGCACGGTGTACAGCGGCACGGCGAGGTGCAATGCGTGCTTTGTGCTCTTCTCCTCTGCCGATGTGACGGCGGATGGCCCATACACGCTCAAGGCGGGCGACAGCTCCGCTGAGGGGACCGCGCAGAGCGGTACCGTTTCCACCGGTATGGGCATGGGCGGCGGCTTCCGCGGCGGGCAGAAGCCGGATGGCGAGCCGCCCGAGGGCTTTGACGGTCAGCAGCCGAGCGGGGAAAAACCGGAGCTGCCGGATGGCGAACGCCCTGAGCCGCCCGACGGACAGGGAAAGAGCAAAGATGGCAGGGCCCCTGCGGATGACAACGCATCCGACAAAAATGATCCTGATACCACTCAAGCTGCCTGACGGCAGAGAAAAAGAAAAGCAGACGGCTCGCGCAAGCCGTCTGCTTTTTGCTGTCTATTCGGTTTTATATCGTCTCAAAACCGACGATCACGCCGCCGCGCTCGGCATAGTAGCTGCAAAGACCACGGCAGGGACGGATCTCAATGTCTGCTTCAGGAAAGTGCCCGCGCAGCGACGCGGCAAGCGCCCCGGCAGCGTCCGGATTTTCGGCGTGGTGGATGCGTACCTTGCCGCCGCGGTAGCCAGCGTCCAGAAGCTTCTGTACCATCGCCGCACACGCCTTTTTTTCGCCGCGGCATTTTTCAACGGGCTGGATCGTGCCCTCAAGACTTGCGGTGGCGAGGATCTGAATGCCGAGAATACCGATGGCGCCCGCGGCGATTTTGCTGACGCGGCCGTTTTGCGCCAGATTGTGCAGGGACTTAAGACTGAAGAAGAGGTGCGTGGTGGCAAGATATTCCTGCGCCTTTTCGCAGATCACATCGAAGGGGAGGCCCTTGGCGTGCAGCTCTGCGAGCTTCTCTGCGAGCAACTGCATCTCCGGTCCCGTGCTCAGCGTGTCAAAGATGTGAATTTTGACCTCGGGATGCGACTGGAGATACACGTCGCGCGCGGCCATGGCCGAGGCACAGGTGCCGGACAGGCTGCTTGTGATGGTAATGACGAAAATCTCATCCGCGCCCTCGAACGCCTTGAGCCAGCCGTCGAGGCTGGGGCAGGCCGTGCCGGATTTGCCGTTGTGGGCCGCGAGATAGTCAAGCAGCTCGTGGGGGTCGAGCGTTTCGTCGTCTACAAAGTCACGCTCACCGGCGCGGATGGTCATGGGGACGCTCTGATAGCTCGCACCTGCCAGCGCCGGAATGTTGGCGGAAGAGTCAGCGATAATTTTCATCATGGGAAAGCCTCCGAAAAATAATCGGTTATTCAAAAACCTGTTATCAGATTCAAATACCTTTGACTACCATACAACGATTTATTAAAACTGTCAATCGGTTTTTGAAAAACTTGTTGACATTTTTTTCGACAGCGTCTAAGATGATGGAAACACGGCATGAACGGAGGAGCAGCAATGGACGAAAATGTGCGCAGCCATTTGGCAGAGTCTGTCCGCAGCTTTCACATCCCGCGGCTCGGGGAAATTCCCGACGTGGGGCTGTATCTCGAACAGGTGACACGTTATGTCAATCAATCCATCACGGGCTGCGGACTCAGCCCCATCACGGCCTCGATGGTCAGTAATTATGTCAAGCAGAAGATCATCCCAGGGCCGGAGAAAAAGGCCTACGGCGCGGAGAGCATCGCCTATCTCATTTTCGTCTCGTGCATCAAAAGCGTCGTCGCGATGGACGACATCCGCGCGCTGATCGGCATCCAGCACGAGACCTACGATCTGCCGACCGCTTATCACTACTTCTGCGAGGAATTTGAAAATCTCATCCGCTATGTCTTCGGCGCGAGCGACCATCTTGCAAGCGTCGGACAGGACGAGTCGGATGAAAAGGAACTGCTGCGCTCGGCACTTTTAAGCGTGACGCACAAGCTCTATCTCGACGCCTATCTGCGGCTGCTGAGGCAAGACGCGGAGCGCGCACAAAAGGAAACAGAGGAAGCGCAATGACCGTTGAACAGTTTGTCATGGCCTACGGCGCGGAGCAGGACCGTCTGCGCGCCCTGCTGCCGGAGGGCTTTGCCTCGCTGCGGCCGGTGCTGCGCATCAACGCGGAGGTGCGCGACGGCAAAACGGGGGCTCTCGAGTTCAACACTGCCGCGGAAAAAGCCGACAATCGCGGCTGGGTCAACATCGGCCGCTGGGAGGAGGTCCCCTTTACAAAGGACGGCAGGAAGACGACCTTCATGCTGCCTGAACTGATGATCGCGTTCACCGGCGTCGGCATCGAGGGCGGCTGCCCTGCGGAAAAGGACAACGCGGGCTGCTATTACTTTACCGATGGCAGGGAGAAGTTTGTCCCCGCAGAGAGGATCGAAGCAAACAAGGAATTCTGCGACTGCGAGTTTACCTGGCATATTGACGGCGGCGTGCACGGCGTCAGCCTTGGCAAAACGCTGCCTGCCATCCCGGAGAAGGAAACGGTAGACTATGAAAAAGTGCCCTTTACGGTCGAAAATGCTGCCGTCATCCCCTGCACGCAGATGCTGGGGGCGTATCGGGTGAGCTTTGAGCGCTGATTTTTGCGAAAAAGGCTTGCATTTTTGCCCGCGCTTTGCTATACTGCGCAAACGGGAATGAGGTTCTCCCACGGCACTGCCGAAACCGCTTGTTAAGCTGATGACTTCTGTGATTTTTGTACGGTCACAGGGGGCATCAGCTTTTTTGTGTCCAAGGAGGAATTTTATGTTAACTTCACTTGCGCTCGTCTTTTTGGTTGGCCTTGCGGTGGCCGCGCTGTGTCAGAAGCTGAAGCTGCCGCGCATTATCGGCATGCTGGCGACGGGCATCCTGCTGGGGCCGTGCGTGCTCAACGTGCTGGACGGCTCGATTTTGTCGATCTCAGCCGACCTGCGCAAGCTCGCGCTCGTCATCATCCTGATCAAGGCGGGGCTGTCGCTCGATTTGAACGACTTAAAGCGCGTCGGCCGTCCGGCGATCTTGATGCCGTGTTTGCCCGCGACGTGCGAGATTGTCGGCTATGTGCTGCTCGCGCCGTGCTTCCTCGGCGTCACGCGCGTGGAGGCGGCGGTCATGGGCTCGGTGCTCGCGGCGGTGTCGCCCGCGGTCGTCGTGCCGCGCATGGTGCAGCTGATGGAAAGCGGCCTGGGCACGGACAAAGGCATCCCACAGATGATCCTGGCGGGGGCCTCGTGCGACGATATCTTCGTCATCGTGCTGTTTACCACATTTCTGCACACGGCGCAGGGCGGCAGCGCGAGCGCTGCGGATTTTTTGAGCATCCCAGTGTCGATCCTGCTCGGTGTTGCGCTGGGTGCGCTTGCCGGATGGCTGTTGAGCCGCTTTTTTGAAACGGCTTATGCCCGCGCGCACTGCATCCGCAACAGCATGAAGGTCATCATCGTGCTGGGCGTGGCGCTGCTGCTCGTCGCGGCAGAGGGCTGGCTTGAGGGCGTCGTGTCCGTGTCGGGACTGCTTGCGGTCGTCAGCATGGCGTGCTTGCTCAAAATGAAGTGCGCGCCGTTCGTCGCAAAGCGGCTTTCCGAAAAGTTTGGCAAGCTCTGGCTGTCGGCGGAGGTCATTTTGTTCGTCCTCGTCGGCGCGGCGGTCGATATCCGCTATATGGCGGGCGTGGGCCTTGCGGCGGTCGGCATGATCTTCTCGGCGCTCATTTTCCGCGCCGTGGGTGTGTGCCTTTGCCTTGTCAGAACGCCGCTCACGGCGAAAGAGAGGCTTTACTGCGTGTTTGCCTATCTTCCCAAGGCGACGGTGCAGGCGGCCATCGGCTCGGTGCCGCTGGCCGCGGGGCTGCCCTGCGGCAGCATCGTGCTGTCGGTCGCGGTGCTCGGCATCGTCATCACTGCGCCGCTCGGCACGCTTTTGATGGACGCGGGCGCGCCGAAGCTGCTGCGCAAAGAAGAGAAAGCGTAATGATAGGAAAAAGGACTTGGGTACGAGACCCAAGTCCTTTTTTTATTCCAAGTCGATCGTTCAGGCATCGAGCATCATGCTCGTGCGCTCCATCACCATGACGAGGATGGGGATGAGGATGAGCTGCAAGATGATGCCGGGGATGGCCGTCGTCACCGCGCCGGAGAGGAAGAGGGCGAGGCTGAACTCCGTGCCCTGAAGGCCTGCGAGCAGGAACTGCACAAGCCCCCACACAAGACGGCCTGACACCATCGCAAAGATAAGGGCAAGATAGATGCGGCCGGAGGAGGTCTTCAGCCTGCGATACAGCCAGCCGGAAACCGCGCCGTAGGTCGCCATTTCAAACGCCATGGCGACGGCCACCCACACCGGCGGCATCCCGAAGATCACCGAACGCAGCAGCGGGGAGAGAAAGCCGACCGCGAGTCCCCACGGCCAGCCGCACAGAAAGCCGCACAGCAGCGCGGGAATGTGCATGGGGCAGAGCATCGAGCCGATCTCTGGGATCTGACCGGTCAAAAACGGCAGCACCATCGCAAGGGCAAGGAACAGTGCGGAATAGGTGATCTTTCTGACGCGCAGGGATGAAGCGGCCTGCGCCGTAACATTTTGACTCATTGTGATTTCTCCGTTTCGTTGAGCAGCTCACCGATGCGGCGGAGGGCGTCGTCCATCAGTGCGGCGGACTTGCCGCTTACGCCCGCAACATAGGTGCTGCAAAGATTCATTGGGATGAGAACGCGATACGCGCAGCTCGACGCGACGGCGTTCGCCATGGCGGGGGAGATCTCGCCCATCAGCGCATCGGCAATGGCGATGCCGATAGGACCGGCGATGATCTGCGCACTGCGGCAGGACACGATGACGGGGTTTTCGCCCGTAGCCACGCGGTCAGCACCCGCGCGGCGCATCGCGTCGGATGCGGCACTGTTGGTGCCGACGGCCATGACCTCCACGTGCGGGAAGGACTTCTTGATGTTTTCCACCAGACTGCGGCCCAGCTTACCGCCCTGACCGTCGATGACCAAAATCGTCATATGCCTCATCCTCTCTTGTAAAAGGGTAACGCGGCGCTTGCCCAAGGACAAAGAAAAGGCACCAACATCCCCTTTTGGAGATACTGATACCTTCGTGATATCCTGCTTGACGGGAAAGCGCTGTGGAAGTGACCGGCTTGTGCCGATGCGGGAATTTTATCAAAAAAGAGAAGGACTGTCAATCCCTTGTCCCTTGCGGATCGGGCAAAAAAGCGCTATGATGACCATAGCTTTTTTGCAAAGGAATTTTGCCATGATGACAAATTTTGCCGATATTCAGACCTTTCTGCGCGCCCATTGCGCGCGTTATCCGAAGCTGGCGCTTCAGGATGTCTTCAAGGCGCTCTATCAGAGCGCCTTTGGCTGCGAGCATCTGATCGACGATCCGTCCGCCGCTGCGGAGAATATCCGCGCCGAAGCGGTGCACAGCAGGGACCGCGCGGAAGAGCCTGTCGAGCCGCTCGGCGGCAGCTATTGCCGCGTGCACCTCGGCGTTTTGCAGGACGGATTGAGCGCGGAGACGCTTGCGCGGCTCTTTGTGCTCTCGGCCCGGCACAAGGAGTGCGGACGAGAGAAGCTCGAAGGAATGCTTGCCGCTTTGCAGGCGATGGCCGACGCGGGGGAACTGCCGTTTTCCATGCAGGAGACGGCGGAAAAGATCGAAGCATGGCGAAAGGAGGGCTTTCCGCCGCTGCACCACTCCGATGCGTTTCGCAGCGCTTACGCGCCTGCGTATCGCGTGCTGCGGCGCGACTTTGCCCGTGTGCTGCCGCTGTTTGCGCGCATCGACCGCCTGCTGGCGGAGAAGGAGCGCGTGCTCGTCGCCATCGAGGGCGGCAGTGCCAGTGGCAAGACGACGCTGGGAAAGCTTCTGCAAAGCGTTTACGGCTGCACGGTTTTCCGCATGGACGACTTTTTCCTCCGCCCCGAGCAGCGCACGGAGGAACGATTCTCAGAGCCGGGCGGCAATGTTGACCGCGAGCGCTTTTTGGAAGAGGTGCTCCTGCCGCTGCGTGAGGGAAAAGCTGTCGACTACCGCCGCTTCGACTGCGCGACGTTCACCATCGCCCCGCCGCAGCGCATCGAGCCGGAAAAGCTCAGCATCGTCGAGGGGGCGTACTCCATGCACCCCGACCTTGCGCCGTACTACGATCTGTCGGTGTTCCTTGCTGTTTCGGCAGAAAAGCAGCGCGAGCGCATCCTCAAACGGAATGCGCCCGCGCACGCAAAGCAATTTTTTGACCGCTGGATCCCCCTCGAGCAGCGTTATTTCGACGCGCTCGATGTGAAAATGCGCTGCGATCTTATCCTTCCGGCAGACGGTTAAAGGAGCGTGCCGCTCGGCGCGATGCCGAGCACATATTCGACCGCGATGGCGACGAGCACCACGAGCAGCGAGATGATAAAGCCGTGGAGCATCGGCTTTGCGCCGGACTTGCACAGCGCCGCGAAGTTCGTATTGAGGCCGATGGCGGCGAGCGCCGCGACCATCAGGAACTTGCTGATGCTCTTGAGCACGGCGGCAAGAGAAGCCGGAATGACGCCGATGCTGCACAGGATGGACATTGCCAGGAAGCCGAGGATGAACCACGGAAACACCGACTTCATATTGACCTTGACACCATGGTCGCCGCTCTGCGCGGCGGCCTTTTTCTTCAGGTGCACGCTGATGGCGGCGAAGACCAGCACCGTCGGGATGATGGCGAGCGTGCGCGTCAGTTTGACCATCGTGGCAAAATCGCCCGCGGCCTCGCTGAAGGCGTAGCCCGTGGCAACGACGCTCGACGTATCGTTGACCGCAGTGCCGGCCCACAGGCCGAACGCCGCGTCGGAAAGGCCCATCGCGCGGCCAAGCAGCGGGAACACGACGACCATGATCGTGTCGAAGAGGAACGTCGCCGACATACCGTAGGCAATGTCCATATCCGTCGCCTCGATGACGGGCGCGATGGCGGCAATGGCGCTGCCGCCGCAGATGCCGGTGCCGGCGTTGATGAGGCTGCTCGTCTTCCAGTCGAGCCCCAGCGCCTTGCCGATCACATAGCCGAGGCCGAAGCACGTCGCCAGCGTGAAGAGCATGACGGTGAGCGAGAATTTGCCGACCGTCAGCACGGTCGTGATGTTCAGGCTGGCGCCGAGCAGGATGATGGCAAACTTCAGAATCTTCTTCGAGGTGAACTTGATGCCGGGCTTCGTCTTCTCGTTCGGCGCGTAGAAGCGGTTGACGATCATGCCGATAAACATCGCGATGACCGACGCGCCGATCAGGTGCAGCCCCGCGGACTCTTCCAACTGCTCCAAAAGCTTGGCTATCACGGCGATGACAAGCGCGATGGCGCAGCCGGGCAGCATTTTTTTCACGGTTTCGATGAATTTCATGTGATATTTCTCTCCTCTATTGCTTATTGCCGCTGTATTATATCACTGACCTATGATATAATAAAATTATAAATGAGAATATATCGATTCCTGTTTGTTATTGATAAAGGAGAGAGAATATGGACCAGCGGCTTGAGACCTTTTTGACCGTGTGCACCACGATGAACTACCGGAAGGCGGCGGAGCGGCTCCACCTGACGCAGCCTGCCGTGACCAAGCAGATCCATGCGCTTGAAGCGCTGTACGGCGTGCGCCTTTTTACCTATGACAGCCGGAAGCTCAGAAAGACGCCGCAGGGCGAAACGCTTGAGGTTTACGCCATCAGCCAGCGCTACCAGGATGAGGAGCTGCGCCGCGCGCTGAAAAAGCAGGAGAAGACGAGCCTTCGCATCGGCGCGACAAAGTCTATCGGCGACTACATCCTGCTGCCGCAGATCAGCCGCTTTTTGCAGGAGCCGGACAACGAGCTCTTTTTCACCGTCGACAATACGGCGCACCTGCTCGCCCAGCTCGAGGGAGGGGAGCTCGACTTCGTCGTGCTCGAGGGGATTTTCGACAAGAGCCGGTATGAGAGCTTCCTGCTGCGCAGCGAGCCCTACATCGGCGTCTGCGCGAAATCTCACCCGTTTTCGGGCCGCGAGGTGCCGATGGACGAGCTCTTTTCCGAGCGGCTCATCCTGCGCGAGCCCGGCTCCGGTACGCGAAAGATTTTAGAGCGAGAGCTCATGCAGTGCGGCTACACGGTCGAGGCGTTTCGCGCGAATGTCTGCATCAGCAGCTTCAAGCTCATCCGGCATCTGGTGAGCGAGGGCTGCGGCGTGAGCTTCCTCTACGAGGCTGTCGTGAAGGATGACGCGCAGTTTGGCCACTTTTCCTGTCCGCCGCTCACCGGGACGCACGAGCTGAACGTCGTGTGCCTCAAAAATACAAGCGCGCCCGCGCTCGCACACCAATTCCTTGCTATGTAACAAGAGAGATGCACCCCAGGGTACATCTCTCTTTCTTATCATTCGAGTCGGAATACCGACGGGTAGATCTGCCCGTCCCGGCATTCGAGCACGCCGTAGGTCGGGCGTCGGGAATCGCCGATCGAGCCGGGGTTCATCATCATCGGCCGCGATGCCGCGTCTACGAGCGGTGCGTGCGTGTGGCCGAAGAGCAGAAGGTCGGCATTTTGCTCCAGCGCGCGGTACTGCGCGCGCAGCAGCCCTGTTTTTACGCCCAGCGTGTGCCCATGCGCGATGAGCACGCGGTGATCGTCCAGGATGAGCACGCGCTCGAGCGCCTCAAAGCGACCGAAGTCGCAGTTGCCCGGCACCTGCTCAAGCGGCAGGCGGGGGAAAAGCTCGTGCAGTTCCTCCGCGTCGCGCCAGCAGTCGCCAAGGTGGATGATGCCGTCCGGCTTTGTGAGCTCCACCGCGCGCACCATGTTGTCGACGTTTCCGTGCGAGTCGGACAGTACAAGGTATTTCATGGCGCTCACAGGAACTTGTCGAGCTCGCGCTCGACCTCGGGCATTTTCTTGATCTGCGGCTTGTCGATGCGATAGCCGCCCTTGATGACCATGTCGAGTGTGCGCAGGGCGCTCGGGCTTTTGAGCGGATCATCCGCGCAGACGATGAGATCGGCCTGCTTGCCGACTTCAATGCTGCCCGTCACATCGCCGATACCGGCAAGGCGCGCGTTCAGCTTCGTCGCGCTGTAGAGCGCGAACGCGGGCGTCACGCCGCAGTATTTGACGAAGTAATGCAATTCGCGCCACATATCGTAATGCGTGATATACGGGCAGCCGACGTCCGTGCCGAGGCCGACCGGCACGCCTGCGGCGAGATTTGCCTTGGCGAGCGCGACGATGCCGTCGAAGACGATCTTGCCGTTTTCCTGCTGCTCATACGTCGCGTGCGAGATGCTGCGGTCGAAAAGCGCGTAGGGCAGGGCGGGGGAGATGGTCGAGATCTGAAACGCCTTGCGCTCTTTGAACAGCGCGAGCATTTCATCGGTCGGCTGCGCGCCGTGCTCGATGGAGTCGACGCCGTTTTGCAGCGCGACCATCACGCCCTCGGGGCTTTCAACGTGTGCGGCGACGATCATACCGAGCGCGTGCGCCTTGTCGCACGCGGCCTTGACAAGCTCGGGCTGCATGCGCAGCACGCCCGGCTCGCCCACGACCTCGGCATCCAGTACACCGCCGGTGATCATCAGCTTGATGAGGTCGGGCTTGTCCCCGGCGATCTTTTCGACGAGCGCCGCCGCTTCTTCGGCAGAGTGCGCCTCGTAAGCAAGCGAGCCGGCCATATGCCCGCCGGGAACGGAGACCGCCATGTTTGACGCCAGCACGCGCGGGGCGAGGATCTTGCCCGCCGCGGCGAGATCGCGGATTTTGGTGTCGTAATCGGCCACGCCGCCCACCGTGCGGATGGTCGTCACGCCAGAGAGCAGCTCGGTCTTTGCGTACCCCTCGCACATATTGAGGCCGATCTTATTTGTCAGCGCGCAGGAGGTGATGAGCTTTACGAGCTTTTTCGGGTCGCTTGCCTTCTTCTGCGGCTTGCCCGAGGCGGGGAGGTGGACGTGCATATTGATGAGGCCCGGCAGCACATATCTGCCGCCGAGGTCGATGGTCTCATAGCCTGCGGGGATCTTCTGCGCGTCGACGATCTCGCAGATCTTGTCGCCGTCAATGCAGACGGCCTTGCCTGTCTGCGGCTCCATGTGCTCAGAGCCGTCTAAGATGACGCAATTCGTCAGCGCGTATCGTTTGTTGTTGTGGTACATCGGAGTAATCCGCCTTTCTGGATTTATCGGACCTGACCGCTGCCGGTGATGATGTATTTGTAGGTGCTCAGCTCGTCGAGACCCATCGGCCCGCGCGCGTGGAGCTTCTGTGTCGAAATGCCCATCTCGCAGCCGAGGCCGAACTCTCCGCCATCGGTAAAGCGCGTGGAAACGTTGACGTAGACCGCCGCGCTGTCGACCTCGTCGACAAAGCGGTCGGCCGCGGCCTTGCTTTCGGTCACGATGCAGTCGCTGTGGTGCGTCGAATGGCGCTGGACGTGCGCAATGGCCGCGTCCAGATCCTCCACGACCGCCACGGCGAGGATGTAATCCAGAAATTCCGTGTCAAAGTCGAGCTCCGTTGCCGCTGTGCCGGAGATGAGCTCTGCCGCGGCCGCGTCAAGACGAAGCTCAACAGGGACGAGGCCCGCTGCCTTGCGCTCGTCAACGAGCGCGGTCTTGAGTTTCGGGAGGAACTCCCTTGCGATATCGCGGTGGACGAGGCAGACCTCCTCGGCGTTGCAGACAGACGGGCGGCTCGTCTTGGCGTTGACGATGATCTTCACCGCCATGTCAAGGTCCGCGTCACGGTCGACGTACACATGGCAGATGCCCGTGCCGGTCTCGATGCAGGGAACGGTCGCGTTTTCCACGCACGCGCGGATGAGCCCCTTGCCGCCACGCGGGATGAGCAGGTCAACGAGGCCGTCCGCCGTCATCAAGGCCTGCGCGCTCGCGTGCGTCGTGTCCTCCACGATGTTGACGATATCGGGGTCGCCGCCGGCGGCCTCGATGCCGGCCTTCAGCGCCGTTACGATGGCGCGGGAGGAGCGGTAGGCCTCCTTGCCGCTGCGCAGCATACAGACGTTGCCGCTCTTGATGCACAGTGCGGCCGCGTCCGACGTGACGTTCGGGCGGCTCTCGTAGATGATGGCGACCAGCCCGAGCGGTACCTGCCGCTTGGTGATGGTCATGCCGTTGGGACGGGTGAACTGCGCGAGCGCGCGGCCCACGTGGTCGGGCAGCGCCGCGGCCTCGCGGATGCCCTCGGCCATCGCGTGGATGCGGCTCTCCGTCAGGGCGAGACGGTCGAGCATCATGTCGGAGATCGTGCCCTTCGCCGCCTCCATGTCCTTGGCATTTTCGCGCAGGATATCTTCGCTGTTGGCCTCAAGGCTCTCCGCCATCGCGAGCAGCAGCCGGTCCTTCTCCTCGGCGCTTGCGCTGCGGATGCTGCCCCAGGCAGCTTTTGTGCGTTCCAGAAGTTCGATCGTTGTCATGCTTCATCCCTCTTTGCCAAAAATCTTGTGCCCACGCGCTTGCCCGCGGCCACATCGTAGAGTACCTCGGGCGACTGGCCGTTGGCGATGACCATTTCGCAGCCTGCTGCCGTCGCCATCTGCGCGGCGCGGAGCTTGGTCGCCATGCCGCCGGTGCCGAGATTCGACCCGCTGCCCC
>OHAN01001175.1_pt1 | contig 22252 bp, 26 predicted proteins | sample 1577121 | NCBI WGS metagenome assembly OHAN01 (sample SAMEA3541554, study PRJEB24748) | human gut metagenome | biome: human gut; feature: human-associated habitat; material: faeces | place: China | collected 2012 | reverse complement strand
CCATCTTTCCCACCGATTGAAGAGCTTGAAAAAGCGGCACAGGTATTTGTCGTTTGCGTTAAACTTGCCAGTGTAGAGAAATTACTGGCTGAATAAAATTTCATATTTCCGAATGTTAAGGAGGCGCCATGGCGGAAAATAACAAGAGTATGGACAAAGGAAGAAAACTACTGATCGGTTTTATTATTGTACTGCTCCTGCTTACCGCAGGCGCCTACTTTTTTGGAGTTTATTATTTTACCGAGCATTTTCTTCCCGGCTCACAGGTGAATGGTTTTAACTGTTCTTATATGACAGAGAAGGAAGCAGAGAACCTGCTGGAACAGAAGACAGGGGTATATGCACTGGCAGTACAGACTAGAGGAAACGGACAGGAAGCAATCACATCTTTTGATCCTCTGATATTTCTAAGGCGCATATGCGTAAAATTCCTTTCTTAAGTGATAAATATTAGAATAAAAGCCAATCATATCCAGTATATCATAGCTCCCGAAAAAGCAAAACAGAAAAATCCCGTTTTCAAATTTTCAAAGTTTTCAAAATACTATATACAATATCAACCTGCACATAGCATTTCTTATCAGCAATATGACAATCGGATTGGAACCATATCGAAATCATATGAGGGACCATCTTTTGGCTATTGAGATTGGAAGAAAAAATATGACCCATTGTCTATTTTTAATCAAAAAGTCGATCGAAATCCCACTTTTTTTTACGATTTCAATATGTCAACTTTGGAAAAAAAGGTGTAGAATACTAACAGCAAAGATGCGGGGAGTTTTCCTCGTCTTTGTTGTCTTTTAAATAAATAAGGAGGGAAAGCGATGCTATGGAATCTGTAATTAACAAACTTGCAGAGATCGAAACGGCTGCTACTAAGATTATGCAGGCTGCCGAGAATCAGAAGAAGCTCCAGGACGAGCAGCAGGAAGAGCGGATTGCAAAATTCGATGCAGATCTGGAAGCGGAAACGGCAAAGCGGATTGAAGAGATCACAACAAAACTTCATTCTACTACAGATGCGGATCAGAAAAAGCAGCGGGACTCTGCCGCCGAACTTCTATCTTCACTGGACGCTTATTACGAGCAGAATCACGGAGCACTGTCCACACAGATTTACGAAAACATTATAAGGAAGTGAAACGATGAGCGGTCTATTATCCTACAGCGGCCTTACCACAAAGATAAGAGCCATGCAGAGCCATCTTTTAAACGACCAGAATTTTCGGGAAATCGTGGAACTGGAGAGTGTACCGCAGGCAGTTTCTTACCTCAAGCAGCATAAAGGCTATGAGGATCTGTTTGAGGGCTACAACGAAGCTGACCTTCACCGAGGTCAGATCGAGAAAATGCTGCGCCTGACGGTATACCGGGATTTTTCCAAGCTGTACCGTTTTGCAAATGTGGAGCAGAGAAAGTTCCTTGCGCTCTACTTTAAACGATACGAAGTGTCCGTTATCAAAGAATGCCTGAACACGGTATTTGATCACCGTGATGTGGTATTGAACCTGTCCATATTCGACGAGTTCTTTAACAAGCATTCCCAGCTGGACATCAATCTTCTGGCGTCCTCCAGGACGATCGAAGAACTGATTGCGAACCTGAAAGGGACAGAATATTATGCCCCGCTGTCGCAGCTCGCGGATATCGAGCGTCCGACCCTGTTCGACTATGAGATGACCCTGGATCTGTATTACTTTGCACAGATGTGGAAAGACAGATCAAAAGTAGTGACAAAGCGGGATCTGGAAGAGCTGACCGCTGCATGGGGAAGCAAGTTTGACATGCTGAACCTTCAGTGGATCTACCGTTCCAAACGCTATTATCACATGACCAGCGCACAAATCTACGCCCTGCTGATTCCGGTTCATCACCGGCTGAAAAAGGATGTGGTAAAGGCACTGGTAGAAGCCGAGAATATGAGTGCATTTTCCCAGCTGCTGGAACAAACCTATTATGCGAAACGGTATGATTCCTTCAAAGTCGATACGCTGGAATCCATGTATGCAGCCATTATGAAGCACATACTTTCCAGTGAATCCAGACAGGATCCTTATTCCGTTGCCACCATATACTCATACCTCTATCACAAAGAGCACGAGGTAAACCGGCTTATTATTGCACTCGAGTGCGTACGTTACCGTATCAGCGCTGACGAGGCAATGCAGCATATCGCAAAAACTTAATACACGGGGAGGTGTACTCATTGATTGTCAAGATGAAATTTTTGAGCATCACCGGGCCGAAAGCCGACATTGACCGTGTGGTCAACACTTATCTCTCAAAATATGAGATACATCTGGAAAACGCTCTGACGGAGCTGTCTACGATGCAGAATATCACACCGTATATCCAGATCAACCCATACAAAGAGACCTTAAAACAGGCGGAAGATTTTACAGCACTTCTGCCGGAAGACAAGCGTACCACCACGAAAAGACTTTCCCTGGAAGATGCCATCAACTGTGTCCATGGTTTGGATCACACCCTTGGCCAGTTGAACCAGGAGCGTACAGAACTGGAAGCAAAAAAGAAAGACTTGATGGAAAAAGCACAGAAAATCGAGCCGTTCCAGGATCTGCACTGCAATCTTTCCTCCATTCTGGATTTCCACTTTATCAAATTCAGATTCGGAAAGATCACAAAAGAGTATTACAACAAGTTTGAGAGCTACTGCTATGAGAACAGCGATACGGTATTCTACCGCTGCCATTCCGATGAGCAGTATGTATGGGGCATTTACTTCTGCCCGAGAGATCAGGTCACGAAAGTGGACGCCGTATTCTCATCCCTGCACTTCGAAAGAATCTACGTTCCGGACGAGTACAGCGGAACGCCGGAGGATGCTTACGCAGCACTTCAGGCAGAAATCAAAAAGACAGACGATGCACTCAGCGAGTGCTCACGGAAACTGGCAAAATGCCTTTCGGATTCCGCAGAGGATCTGGTTGCAGCAAAAGAGCAGTTAGAGCAGCTCTCCGGCAACTTTGATGTCCGTCGCCTGGCAGCCTGCACAAAATCCAAGAAGGAAACCTTCTATATTCTGTGCGGCTGGATGTCGGAAAAAGATGCCGCTTCCTTCCAGAAGGACATCGAAAACGACACAAATCTCTTCTGCTTTATCGAGGATGATGCAAACAACGTTCTGCGTCAGCCGCCGACAAAGCTGAAAAACCCGAAAATCTTCCGTCCGTTTGAGATGTATGTGAAGATGTACGGACTGCCAAATTACAATGAAATTGACCCTACGATTATCGTAGGACTCACCTATGCCTTTATTTTCGGAATCATGTTTGCCGATGTAGGACAGGGATTGTGTCTGCTGATTGGCGGCGCACTGCTGTACCACTACAAGAAGATGGATCTGGCAGCGATCATGAGTACCTGCGCGGTATTCTCTGTGATCTTCGGATTCTTGTTCGGCAGCTTCTTCGGATTTGAGAATGTCATACCGGCCCTCTGGCTGCATCCGAAGGAAGCGATGACAACGCTTCCGTTCATCGGTTCGATGAACACCGTATTTGTCGCAGCGGTTGCATTTGGTATGTTCATGATTCTGACAGGAATGGTTCTGCATATGATTAATGCAGCAAGAAACCATAAGCTCGGCGAGCTTCTGTTCAGCCAGAACTCCCTGGCAGGCTTCATTTTCTACGGAGCCCTTGCCGTTACACTCGTTCTCCTGTTCAGCGGCCATAAAGCTCCGGCTGTCGGCGTGATGGTAGTCATGTTCGGTATTCCGCTTCTTGCGATCTTCTTAAAAGAGCCACTGGAGCGTATGGTAGAGAAGAAGGGTAATGCATTTCCGGAGACTGGAAAGGGAATGTTCTTTGTACAGGCATTCTTCGAACTCTTCGATGTGCTTTTGAGCTACTTCTCCAACACAATTTCCTTTGTCCGTGTCGGCGCATATGCAGTCAGCCATGCGGCTATGATGGAGGTTGTCCTGATGCTCGGCGGAGCAACAGGCGGCGGCAGCATCAGCTGGCCGGTTATTGTTCTCGGAAATGTCTTCGTTGCCTGCCTTGAGGCACTGCTGGTAGCGATCCAGGTACTGCGTCTGGAGTATTACGAGATGTTCAGCCGGTTCTATGAAGGAGACGGAAAACCGTTTGTTCCGTTTTTGAAAAAAGGCGAGAAATAAAAGAGGATTCAGAGCCATGCGAAATGGAAGTGAATATGGCGGGAAGCTGTATCGGGAAAAAGTGAAAATGGCTCCGGATCGCAGCAAAGAGTAAATTTAATGAATTAACTTCAGGAGGAAAACTATTATGAACTCAGCATTTGTACAGGTACTTACTGCAATCGCAATGGTATTAACCATCGTTGTTCCTATGACTTATTACTTCAAAGGTGAGCACAACAAAAATCGTTACAAAAAATCTCTGGCAGCCAATGTAAGCGGCTTCTTCGGCCTTCTGCTGATCGCAACCGTTGTTTCCTTCGCAGGCGCAACAACTGCATCTGCTGCAACAGAAGCAGGCGCTGGTCTTGCAACCGGTCTTGGTTACATCGGTGCAGCTCTTGTTACAGGTCTTTCCGGTATTGGTTCCGGTATCGCCGTTGCATCTTCCGCAAGCGCAGCTCTTGGAGCAATCAGCGAAGACGGCAGCATCTTTGGTAAATCCATGATCTTCGTAGCTATGGCCGAAGGTATCGCTCTGTATGGTCTGATCATCTCCTTCATGATTCTTGGTAAACTTTGATTCCAAAACCGGAAGGTATTGATCTTCACCTTAAGTTGGAGGAATCATAAATGAAAATGTTCTTGATCAGTGATAACGTAGACACTCAGACGGGCATGCGCCTGGCCGGAGTGGAAGGCGTTGTCGTTCATGAGCGCGAGGAGCTTTATGATACACTGCAGAAAACACTGGCAGACAAAGAGATCGGAATTATTCTCCTTACAGAAAAGTTCGGGAAGGAATTCCCGGACATTCTGGAGGATGTCCGCCTCAACCATAAGCTTCCGCTGCTCATTGAAATTCCGGACCGTCACGGTACCGGAAGAGCGCCGGACTTTATCACTTCCTTTGTAAATGAATCTATTGGATTAAAACTGTAAGAATGCCCTGGAGGTGACACACATTGACTACTGAGGAAAAACTTCAGAATTTTTATAATCATTCCCTGGACAGTGCAAACCGTGAAGCAGAACGTGTGATCGGCGATCACCAGAAAGCTCTGGATAAGATCTTCGAGGAGCATAAAGCAACCGCAAGACGTCAGGCAGAAGAAGAAGTTGCTGCCGAGACCGAGAAAGCAAAACGTGATGTCAATAAGACACTGTCTGCGGATCAGCTTCATATCAGACGGAAGCTGTCCCGTAAAAATCTGGAATTAAAAGAAAAACTGTTTAAAGAAGTTCGTGAAAAACTTACCGCTTATAAAAAGGATCCATCCTATGAGGAGTATCTGGAGCGCAAAATCCGCGAAGCCGTTACGTTTGCCGGAAATGACAAACTGACCTTATATCTGGATCCGTCAGACGAAGCTCATAAGGCTTCCCTGGAGCAGAAACTCTCCGTAACCCTTACCATTTCGGCCATGCCGTTCCTTGGCGGCGTGCGCGCGGTCATTCCGGAGAAAAATATTCTGATCGATAATTCCTTCGAGACCCTTCTGAACGAAGAGCGGGAGAATTTCATCTTTCACGGAGGTGTAGAGCATGAATAAAACCGGAGTTATCTATGGAATCAACGGTCCGGTCGTATATCTGAAAGGAAACACCGGATTTAAAATGTCCGAGATGGTTTACGTTGGTAAAGAACGTCTGGTCGGCGAGGTTATTGCCCTGACAAAGGATACCACTACAGTACAGGTTTTCGAGGAAACCACAGGACTGAAACCAGGCGAAACAGTTACCGCATCCGGAGATGCCCTCTCTGTTACACTGGGACCTGGAATCCTGAACAACATTTTTGACGGTATTGAGCGTCCGCTGTCCGAGATTGCAAAGCAGTCCGGTAAATATATCAGCCGCGGTCTTACCGTAGATTCTCTGGATACAGAGAAAAAATGGGATGTCCATGTAACTGTTTCAGAAGGCGAAGAGCTGATGGGCGGCGCAATCATTGCAGAGACACAGGAGACCCGTTCCATCGTACACAAATCGATGGTTCCGCCGGATGTCAACGGCACGGTTATCTGGGCTGCCAAAGACGGAAAGTACACCATCCTTGACCCGATTGTAAAACTGAAACTGGAAGACGGCACCGAAAAAGAGATCACACTGGCACAGAAATGGCCGATCCGTGTACCGCGTCCAACCCTGAAAAGATATCCGGCATCCGTTCCGCTGATCACAGGACAGCGTATCCTTGACACCCTGTTCCCGCTCGCAAAGGGCGGCACGGCGGCGATCCCGGGCGGATTCGGTACCGGAAAGACCATGACCCAGCACCAGATCGCCAAGTGGTCCGATGCCGATATCATCATCTACATCGGCTGCGGCGAGCGTGGAAATGAAATGACACAGGTGCTGGAAGAGTTTTCAGAGCTTGTGGACCCAAAGAGCGGCAATCCGCTGATGGACAGAACCACTCTGATCGCCAATACCTCCAACATGCCGGTAGCTGCCCGTGAAGCAAGTATTTATACCGGACTTACCCTGGCTGAATATTACCGTGACATGGGCTATGACGTAGCGATCATGGCAGACTCTACTTCCCGCTGGGCGGAAGCCTTACGTGAGCTTTCCGGCCGTCTGGAAGAGATGCCGGCAGAAGAAGGTTTCCCGGCTTACCTTGCCAGCCGTCTGTCTGCTTTCTACGAGCGCGCAGGCATGATGCATAACTTAAATGGCAGTGACGGATCCGTGACCATTATCGGCGCCGTATCGCCTCAGGGAGGCGATTTCTCCGAGCCGGTCACACAGAACACCAAACGTTTCGTCCGCTGCTTCTGGGGCCTGGACAAGAGCCTTGCCTACGCAAGACATTTTCCGGCGATCCACTGGCTGACCAGCTACAGCGAGTATCTGACCGATCTCGCCGCCTGGTACCACGACAATGTATCACCCAAATTCGTTGACTACCGCAACCGCATCATGGCACTTCTGAACCAGGAGAGCAGCCTGATGGAAATCGTAAAGCTGATCGGAAGTGATGTACTTCCGGACGATCAGAAACTGGTTCTGGAAATCGCAAGAGTCATCCGTCTCGGATTTTTGCAGCAGAATGCATTCCACAAGGATGATACCTGTGTCTCTCTGCAGAAGCAGTACAAAATGATGGAAATCATTTTATATTTATACAAACGCTGCCGCGAACTGGTAGCCATGAATATGCCAATGTCTGTCCTCAAGGAGGAAAATATTTTTGAACGTGTCATTGCGATCAAATACGATGTTCCAAATGACAATCTTCAGCTTCTTGACCAGTATCTGGCAGACATTGATGCTTTCCATGACCGCATCATGGAAAAGAACGCGTAAGGAGGGAAAATAAAATGGCAATTGAATATTTAGGCCTCAGCAGCATTAACGGCCCTCTGATCGCGCTGGAAGGCGTTCAGGATGCTTTTTATGATGAAATCGTAGATTTTGTCGTAAACGGCAAAGAACACAAAATGGGACGTATTGTGGAGGTCTACAAGGACAAAGCAATCATCCAGGTATTTGAAGGCACGGAAAATATGTCTCTTAACAATACCCACACCAGACTTACCGGACATCCGATGGAAATCGGTCTGTCCGAAGAAATGCTTGGAAGAACCTTTAACGGAATCGGCGAACCGATCGACGACCTTGGACCGATCACGGTTGAAGAGGTGCGCGATGTCAACGGACTTCCGTTAAATCCGGTCAGACGTGAATACCCTCGTAACTATATCCGCACCGGAATTTCTGCGATTGACGGACTGACCACACTGATCCGTGGACAAAAGCTGCCGATCTTTTCCGGCAACGGTCTTCCGCACGACCAGCTTGCCGCACAGATCGTAAAGCAGGCTTCTCTGGGCGGCAGCACGAATGAGGATTTCGCCATCGTATTCGCCGCAATGGGTGTCAAGCATGACGTAGCTGATTTCTTCCGCAGAACCTTTGAGGAGAGCGGTGTTGCAAACCATGTGGCAATGTTCCTGAACCTTGCCAACGATCCTGTCGTCGAGCGTCTGATCACCCCGAAGGTTGCGCTGACCGCCGCTGAATACCTTGCATTTGAAAAAAATATGCACATTCTGGTCATTCTTACCGATATGACTTCCTTTGCCGAAGCCATGCGTGAGGTTTCTTCTTCCAAAGGAGAAATCCCAAGCCGTAAAGGATATCCGGGATATCTGTACAGTGAACTTGCCACCTTATATGAACGTGCAGGAATCGTAGAAGGAGTAAATGGTTCTGTCACACAGCTCCCGATCCTGACCATGCCAAATGATGACATTACCCACCCGATCCCTGACCTGACCGGTTATATCACCGAAGGACAGATCGTACTTGACCGGAATCTTCACGGACAGGCAATCTACCCGCCGATCAGCGTTCTTCCGTCCCTGTCCCGTCTGATGAAAGACGGTATCGGAAAAGGATATACCCGGGAAGACCACCAGGATCTGGCAAACCAGCTTTTCTCTGCATATGCTAAAGTAGGAGAGGCTCGGAATCTTGCTTCCGTTATCGGAGAAGACGAGCTTTCTCCGATTGACAAGAAATACCTGGAATTCGGAAAGGCATTCGAGGAGCGTTATATCGGCCAGGGACCGAATGAAAACCGTACCATCGAGGAAACCCTGGATCTTGGCTGGGAACTGCTTAGAATCCTTCCAAAAGAAGAACTTGACCGTGTCGATACCAAGATTCTTGACGTATACTACAAAGGCTAAGGAGGGAAGTCTATGGATCCACGTTCATTTCCCACCAAGGGAAATCTGATACTTGCGAAAAATTCACTGACACTTGCCAGACAGGGATATGAGCTGATGGACAAGAAGCGGAACATTCTGATCCGCGAGCTGATGGGCTTAATCGACGAAGCAAAGGATATTCAGGAAGAAATCGATAAAACCTTCACCTATGCCTATCAGTGCCTTCAGAGGGCGAATATCGAGCACGGGATCAGTACAGTAGAAGAACTTGCCTATACAGTTCCGATCGAGGATTCTATCCGCATCCAGACGCGAAGCATTATGGGAACAGAAATCCCGAAAGTGAAGTACGAAAAAGAAAATACCAGACCAACCTATGCATTCAGTACTTCCAGAGAATCCATCGATATCGCCCGTGATGCATTCTGCCGTGTAAAGGAGCTGACACTCAAGCTTTCTGAGGTAGAAAATGCAGCGTACCGGCTGGCTTCAAGTATCAAAAAGACACAGAAAAGGGCAAATGCCCTGAAAAATATTACGATTCCGATGTATGACAATCTCGTATATACGATTACAAATGCACTGGAAGAGAAGGAACGGGAAGAATTTACCCGACTGAAAGTAATCAAACGAATGAAAAACAAATAATATTTCTGAAAAAATCATAAAATATAGAAAATATATTGACAATATACCCGTTTTGTTATATAACTTATAGAACAAATAAGATTACAAAAGCAATAGATTTTACAAATCAGGGGGTGAGCATATGACTTTTTGGAAAGTATCCGACACCAGAATGAACTGCCTTATCACAGAAGCAGAGATTGCCGCACTTGGCTACTCACTGGAAGATCTGACACAGGACAGGGAGCGTACCGAAGAATTTTTGAATCTTCTTCTCAAGAAAGGGAAAGAAGTTCTTGGGCTTAACACAGACAATGGAATCCAGGGATTTTACGGTGCATTTCTTCCTGACCGGAGCCTGATGCTGTCGATCTCCTGCCAGGCTGAGAATTCTCTGGAATCCATCCAAAAAGATGGTTCTGAAGCTTCCGGTATGCTGATCGAGCCTGACAGCAGTGAAAAAGAGACCGTTCGCTGGCAGATTCTCTTTCCAAGTCTGGATAATGCAATCGATTTCTGCAAGATCCTTGGATACGGCCAGGCATCAGAAAGCCGTCTGTATAAAGATGACGGTGTCTACTACCTGATGGTAGACTTCCCGAATACAGAAGACGGCAATAAAAAGGCTCAGCGCATCGTATCCGCCGGTGAATTCGGTGGCATGGTCGAAAAAGATGCAATTTCTGAAGCCTATCTGAATGAACATGAAAAATGCCTCCTGAACAAGGATGCAATCAATATTTTATGCAAGATGTAGTAGAAGGGGACTAAAATAGTCCCCTTTTTAGTACACGAAATAGATTTTCCTTTATTTTTCCACAGATCCAGTAACTTTCCACAAATGAAATAAACGATTACTTTTACATATGTCTCTATCTGTAGAAACAGATCCCAAAAAAAGAGCACCGTCCCCGATGCTAATTCATCAAAAACAGTGCTGATACTGCGCCTTCAGGGATTCGAACCCTGGACAAATAGATTAAGAGTCTACTGCTCTACCAACTGAGCTAAAAGCGCATACATTATTCGGTTTTCCGTAACGCAAGATTTATTATATAAGACAGCTATAAAAAATGCAAGCTTTTTTTTCATAAATTTTAAAATTTTTTTAAATAGATTTTTTTTCTGAAAAAGAATGTGCCAAGGCACATATAAAAAAGATCATGTGTACCGTCCGAAATTCGAACACATGATCTTTTTTGTGTACCTTTTAGGGTGGTTTTTTTCTTATCCTACATAAATTTACTGATATATCCCTGTACAAAGATAAATAATACAATCAGCGGCAGGATATAGCTTACATAAAATTTCGCCCATTTCGGGAATTTCAATCCTTCTCCGGTATCCGCTTCTTTCAGGAAGTTCTTCCATCCCCATCCATAACGGCTTGTACAGAACAGAAGATAGATCAGACTTCCAAGTGGAAGCAGGTTATTACTTACCAGGAAATCCTCCAGATCCAGTACTCCGGAACCTTTTCCGAACGGCATAAATCCACTCCATACATTAAATCCGAGAACACAAGGCATGGAAAGTACCGCCACAACCACGATATTGACGATTACAGCCTTTTTCCGGCTGCATCCGGTCAAAATCAATGGCAAAGGATAAAATGTTCTCAAAAACGGCGATTACGGTCGATACCGCAGCAAAAATCATAAATAAGAAAAATAAGGCTCCCCAGATTCTTCCGCCTGCCATGGAATTAAATACATTCGGAAGTGTGATAAAGATCAGACTCGGACCTTCTCCCGGATCCACCCCATATGCGAAGCATGACGGGAAAATGATCAGACCCGCGATCAAAGCAACAAAGGTATCCAGAAGTGTTACCAGGACTGCTTCTCCTGTAAGACTGCGGGATTTGTCGATATAGCTTCCGAAAATAGCAATTGCGCCGATTCCAAGGCTTAATGTGAAGAAAGCCTGTCCCATAGCGGCAAAAATCGTGTCAAATAAGCCATATTCCACGACTTTGTGGAAATCCGGTGCCAGATAGAAGTGAAGCCCCTCAGAAGCCCCATCAAGCGTTACAGAACGTACTGCAAGGATCAACATCAGTGCAAGCAGAAGCAGCATCATAACCTTTGTGATCTTTTCCACTCCATTTTGAAGCCCCATTCCACAAATTGCAAAACATCCAACAACAACAATGATCATAAAGAAAGTCATTGTTCCGGGTTTTGCAAGCATATCGGAAAACACACCTGCAACAGCGGCAGTATCCTTTCCCTCAAATTCACCAGTCATCATCTTGATGAAATACTGGACCATCCAGCCTGCAATTGTTGTGTAGAACATCATCAGCAGATAGTTTCCGGCCATAGCTCCATACTTATACCAATGCCATTTCGTTCCTTTTGGCTCCAGCCGGTCAAAGGAAAGCGCCGCACTTACTTTACTGGCTCTTCCGACAGAAAATTCCATTACCATGATCGGAAGTCCAAGAATCAGTAAAAATGCAAGGTAAATAAGAACAAATGCTGCTCCACCATATTTTCCTACAATATAAGGAAAACGCCAGACATTACCAAGACCGATCGCACATCCTGCAGAAATAAGGATGAATCCGAGTCTTGAAGAAAATTTTTCTCGTTGCATAAAAAATCCTCTCATTCTATTAAATTGTGGATAACTTGCCGAAATGATACTTATCCACATTTTTCGACAAGCTTGTGGATAACTTTTTTTCAGAATATCCACAGAGGAATTATACTGAATTACTGGGAAATTGTCTATGATTGTTTATATTTTTATTGGCGAAGCCACCTGATAATTTTAATTTTCCCCTTTTTAGTACACGAAATCGCCAGATGTGTACCTTTTGGGGTGAAAATTTGCATGTATATATATATTAAAGATAACAACAGCTTATTAAAATTCCTTTGTTTATATTAAGAGGGCTGAAAAAGCCCGTGGTTGACGCATTTCGGGGCATATTTTGTGTACGGAAACGGGGGAAGTTGTTTACTTCAGAGGGCAAAGAGGTGTACATATATGGGGGTTGTTGTTTACTTTGCGGGGTTACGCAGTGTACTTGAAGGGTTGGCGATTTTACCTTTTCTGTACACAAGTGTCGAAAAAATTTAAAAAAAGGCTTTACAAGAGGGGGGTTCTTGTATATAATCAACCTAGACGTACCGTTTTGGTACACAATTTTTATCAAAAAAGGTACCTTAATGGTACACGAAAAGAACAATACACACCTTAAACGTACACAAAACGTAAAAAAAGACAGAAACCCCATTTTATGGGGTACTTTTTAGGGGAGGGTGTTCCTTTTTGGTACACAAATCCCCAATATAAAGGGGTTGGTTACCCCGAATGGTACACAATAAGGGATTATATGGGGCGTAGAGGGGATTTTAATACACCTCAAAAGTACACAATAATACAGAAGAAAACAATTAAGGGGTATGAGCGATGAAGGAAACACAGAAAAAACCAAAAGAGAAACAACTGCTGGATCATGATACGGTCTCCCGGTCCAATGTGCTGATCGAAAGTAAATCCAGTACATCATTATTTGAAAGAAAGCTTCTTAATATTGCAATCGCAAAAGCATATGTAGAAGACGGTGAGCTGATCGCAAAGGTTTCCACCAAGGATGTTAAGAATTATCTTCATATAACAGGAAACTCCATCTATTCTCGTCTGAAAGAAGTATCAAAAGAGACATTGGGACATGTAGTAAGTATCGAGGACGACGAAAAAGAGAACTTCATCATGTTCAATGTAGTGAATAAATGTGAATATAGAGATGGCGTGTTTACAACCAGATTTACTAAAGAGATGAAACCTCATATCTATAACCTGAAAAAAGACTATACCCGTATGAGTCTTGATGTATTGTGCTCTTTTAAATCCCTGTTCACAACCCGTGTTTACGAAATCCTGAGAACCCAGTATTATCGTTTTGACAGGGAACAGTGTGACCAGCTGATCGTACCGAGACCGCCGAAGAATCCATACACGATCGCAGAGCTTAAATTTACACTGAATGTAGTGGATGCAAATGCATCTAAAGCAGTAAAACGTCTTGTTGAGCAGGGACGTTTTGAAGAAGCGCTTGCAGAGATTAAGGATGCACCGTTTGAAGATTGGCGTAATTTCCGTAGAAAAGTACTTGAAGTTGCGAAAAAAGAGCTGGAAGAATCCGAGTATTCCGAGATCTGCTTTGATTATGAGCCGGTTAAGAGCGGGAAGGGCGGAAAGGTTACAGGAATCCGTTTCTTTGTGAAGAAGAATCCGAAGTGTATCCATCATTCAGATCTTCAGCGTATGCCATCCGGAGAAGAAGAGGGCGAAGAGATTGCGCCAAATGTACTGGCTGCAAAGAAAACTCCGGTTAATGAAAAACTGATTTTAGAAGTTGCTGATATTTTTGGAAATGAACCGATCACGATTCAGGAGATTAAGGTGCTGCTTCAGGTATCCGATAACCAGCCGGATGTGATCCGGAAAGCTTTTAAGCTGTCACAGGAGCAGGCATACATCAATAATCTGGTCGGATGGCTCAGAAAATGTATCGAAGAAAAGTGGTATGAGAACGAAAAAGTATCCAAGTTCAAAGGAAAGACGCTGGAAGAAGCGCAGATGACACTGGATCTTTATCAGGAATACATAGAAGAGCGCGAAAAAGTGAAAAAAGAGTAGGGTATTTTCTGTGAAAAGCAGAGTTATTACCTAAATGGTACACAAGTTAAGTGGAAGAATGTGTCCCTGGGATGCTATTTGCAAAGAGGCAGGTAGCATCCCGGGGATTTTGTGTATACGATGAGCCAAGTACAGATTTGTGCTTGCACAAGAATCTGTACTTGGCGAATGTACATCATCGAGCTGTTAAGCGAGATAGTGTACAAAGTATACGAATCGAGTAGGAGTCAGCCTACTCGATTGTCTTATTTTATGATGGAAAATTAAATTAGATGTTGGGGTCAAGAGGTCAAAAATCCTTTTGCAAGCAAGCTTGCATCAGCTTTCTGACCTTTTGACTCTGGTATCTTAAATTATGGAGGAACGGAAGAAAATTATGGAAATAAGAAGATTACTGGATTTTTTAAAGACAGCGGAACAACTGAAATGTAACACCAGACATTCGTATACTTCAAGTGGCAGGTTGGAGAGTGTGGCAGAGCACAGTTGGCGGCTGGCGTTGATGGCAATGCTGGTTGGGGATGAATTTCCGGAGATGGATATGGATAAGGTGATAAAAATGTGTCTGATCCATGATATGGGTGAGGCGATCACCGGAGATATTCCGGCATTTGAAAAGACGGATAAAGACCGAAAGGTTGAGAATAAAAAGGTGGAGCAGCTGACGGATATACTTCCGGAACCGGTCCGTGCAGAATGGAAGGCATTATTTGAAGAGATGGAAACGATGGAGACACAGGAGGCGAGGCTTTATAAATCACTGGATAAGCTGGAGGCGCTGATCCAGCATAATGAGGCGGATATCTCGACATGGATTCCGTTGGAGTATGATCTTCAGATGACGTATGGGAATGAAGAATGTAAGTTTACGGAATATATCCAAAGGTTTCGGGATGAAGTGAGGAAAGATTCCAAGCGGAAGATTGAAGAAAGCAAACAGAAAGACTAATAAAAAATTTTCATAATAGTTGCATTGGAAATGTAATACTGCATATTCATGCTGAGCCGGGGCGAATGTCCTGGCTTATTTTCTATATATGATAAGTAAAAATTCACTTATAAATCGGGGTAACAGGATTCGAACCTGCGACCTCACGGCCCCCAGCCGTGCGCTCTGACCAAGCTGAGCCATACCCCGAAGTGTTATTTTATTATAGTATAAATTGTGTTAAATCTCAATCATTCTTTTGATGTGAGAAAGTGCTGTTGACAGGTTTCTGGAAAGAGTTCAAAATAACGATATGCAAATATAAATGAGTAGGATGAGGAACGATTATGGAAAATTTAATTTTCAGTCTGAATGCGACGATTCCGATATTTTTAATGATGTTACTTGGAATGTTATTCAGAAAACTGGGGTGGATGGATGAAGTCTTTGCAGCAAAGATGAACAAGTTTGTATTTTTGGTTCCGCTTCCGGTGTTGCTGTTTGAACAGCTGGCGACTGTGGATTTTTCGGAAGTATGGGATATTAAGTTTATTCTTTTTTGTTTTGTGGTGACGGCGATCAGTATTACGATATCAACTTTGATTTCACTGCTGTGGAAAGACCGGAGCGTTAAAGGCGAATTTATACAGGCGACTTACCGGAGCAGTGCGGCGCTTCTTGGAATTGCTTTTATCCAGAATATTTACGGAACTGCGGGAATGGCACCGCTTATGATCATCGGCAGTGTGCCGCTTTATAATATTATGGCGGTTGTGGTGCTTTCAGTGTTTAAACCGGGGAATAATTCTTTTGATAAGGCGCTGGTAAAGAAAACGCTGAAGGGGATTGCAACGAATCCGATCATTATTGGAATTGTGGCGGGATTTGTCTGGTCTGCACTTAAGTTTCCGATGCCATCGATTTTACATAAGACGGTATCAAGTATCGGTGCGACAGCGACGCCGATGGGACTGATGTCGATGGGTGCAACCTTTGAGATGAAAAAGGCAACATCGAAGATGAAGCCTACACTTGTTGCTGTGTTTATGAAGCTGGTTGGATTCTGTGCGATATTTTTGCCGATGGCGGCACTTCTTGGATTTAGAAATGAAGAGCTGATTGCGATTTTGGTAATGCTTGGATCTGCTACGACGGTCAGCTGTTTTGTTATGGCAAGGAATATGGGACATGAGGGGACGCTTAGTTCCGGGGTGATTATGATGACGACGTTGTTGAGTGCGTTTACGCTTACGATGTGGCTGGATGTGTTGAGGTCATTTGGGTTGGTGTAAGAAGAATAAAAATAGAAGCAGCTAGTTAAAATGGGAATTGTGGCAGCACACCATTGACTAGTTGCTTCTATTTTTTAAAGATTAAATAAGTCGCTGTGACTGCCGGTTCGAAATTGAGTGGTATTTTTGATTTCATATTTTGTCATGAATCAAGATCTGCAAAAAGTTCATTAACATCATGGTATCCTTTGATGTTAGGATCTTTTGCAATCCTTTCTGCCTCAAGCATAGCAGAGACGGTTTCTTTACTTGGAGTTCCTTCTGTAATTTTGAAAGGAATTCCTCTTTCGCGGAGAGACTGGCGGACAAAAATATTGAAAGCTGTGCTGAGATTCATACCGAGTTCTTCGTAAAGAGCTTCGGCTACAGCTTTGAGATCGCTGTCCATACGAATGCTGATATTACTTGTTGTTGATTTTGCCATAGTAATCACCTCTATTTATGATATAGATATTATATGACAAATGCACGAAAATATCAATATATTGCACGAAAAAATACATTATATGTGAGCTGCTGTTAGAGGGGCGCGAAGGCGCTGGCGCTGTTCGCTTGGGAGGATGGTGCCAGGGGCGGGGAAGGTGTTGGGGAGATGGGTGCAGGGGCGGGGAAGGCGCTGGCGCTGTTCCCCTTGGAGATTGGTGTGTTTTAGATAAGAAAGTTTGTTGGTCGAATGATTTAGGGGAGGAGCAGTGCACCACAGCTCGTGAACCTGGCGGTTCATTCGCTGTGCGAGCTATCGCTCTATCAAAATAAAAAAATAGCCAAATTTTCATGCGAGCATGAAATTTGGCTATTCCTTTATTTTGGCACTGCTCTATCTGAGGACAAAGTACTGTTCATACCACAGTAAGAATGAATATACGGTATAAATCTTTCTATGATAATTTCCGACTTTATTCTTATGATCTTCCAGCCATTTCAGCAGTAATTCCTGATTGAAGAATTCGGATACGAAGTCTTTCTGGAACATTTCTTTTACTTTATTGTAGTATTTATCTTCTCGGAGCCATACTCTGAATGGTACGAGGAATCCGAGTTTTTTACGTTTTGCCCAGTCCATTGGGATGTGGGAGAGGGCGGAGGTACGGAAGGCTTTTTTGGTTTCCATGCCGTCTACGCAGTATTTGCTGTCGATGCTGCGGGCGAGTTCCCAGACTTTTTTGTCGAGGTATGGTACACGCAGTTCGAGGGAGTGTGCCATTGTCATCTTATCTGCTTTGAGCAGGATGTCGTGTGGCAGCCACAGATGCATATCGAGGAAGAGCTTTTTATGAAGGTCGTCCTGATCTTTTACCTGGTCGAAGTACGGTTTGGTTACGTCCTGGTAGCGCATCTTGCTCTTGTATGCAGGAGCGAGTACTTCATCTGCTTCTTCGTTGTCCATGATGAATGCCTGGCCGATGTAGGAATCTTCTACGGAAGTTGCATTTCTCTTGAGGAAGTTAAGTCCTCTCTTGTCTGGCTGGTGTTTTGCCCAGTCTCCGAGTTTTTTACGGATAGATGCCGGTACGATCTTGCGGTACATATCACCGGATTTGCTTGGGATATATGTCTCGTATCCACCGAACATCTCATCTGCGCCTTCTCCACTTAAGACTACTTTTACATCTTTGGCTGCGAGCTGTGACAGATAGTACAGCGGTACAGCGGAAAGGTTGGCATGTGGTTCATCGGAATGATACTGAACCTCCGGCAGAGCATCGAAAAATTCGTCAGAAGAGATTTCTTTCTTTGCATTGCTCATATGAAGGATATCGCACAGATCCTTGGAGAAGGTTGTCTCATCGAATCCGCCGACTTCAAATCCTACGGAATAGGTCTTCATCGGTTTTACAGTAGATGCGATGTAGCTTGAATCAACACCACCTGAAAGGAAAGATCCTACTTCTACATCAGCAATCTGATGGTAATCAACAGAATCCTGAATTGTCTCACCGATGAGTTTTACTGTCTCGTCAAAGCTGCGGTCTTTCTTTGCATAAGTCGGATCGAAGTATTTTGTTTTCTTAAGTTCTTTTCCATCATAAGTGAAGTATGTTCCCGGTTCTAGTTTGAATACACCTTTGAACATGGTTTCAAGAAGTGGGGTGTACTGGAAAATCAGGTACATCTTGAGGGCATCTTTGTTGACTTCTTTATGGAAATGTGGGTGAGCCAGGAAGGACTTGATCTCAGAACCAAATAAAAGGCTTCCATTCATCTGTGCATAGTAGAATGGTTTGATTCCGAAGTAGTCTCTTGCTCCGAATAAGTTGTGAGTTTCTTTATCGTAAATTACAAATGCGAACATTCCGCGGAGCATAGAAGCAATTTTTTCTCCGTAGGTCTTGTATCCCTGAAGAATAACTTCTGTGTCGGAGTTTGTCTGGAACTGACATCCGTGTTTCTCAATCAGTTCTTTACGGATCTCCTGATAGTTGTAAATCTCTCCGTTGAAAATAATGACATGTTTGCCATCTGCACTGTGAATCGGCTGAGATCCGCCTTCAAGGTCGATGATACTCAGACGGCGGAAGCCAAGGGCTACATAGTCATCAACAAAGCTTCCCTTGCTGTCAGGTCCGCGGTGGGCAATGCGTTCACCCATCTGGTCGATGACTTCTTCTCTATTAAAATCGCCGGCGCCATAATAGCCTGCAAATCCACACATAAATTGCACATCCTTTCTGAATTGATACATATTAAAAATATTATAGTAACTTAATTTTGCCTGTAGATTTATTCATTATACCATAGTCTATATAAGATTAACAAGGGATAAAAAACCGGAAAGGAATATCCAATAAAATCAGTAGGATATTCCTTGCATATTTTTTACAGGTGTTATATAGTGAAAAATGCGGATAAATGCGTAAAAGCCGGCAAAGAAAAGGGGAATCCGGGAAATGGAAAAGGTGAAAACTTTCCTGGCAGATATATCTGATCTGCTTAATGAGAAAAATTATCAAAAAATTTATAAAAAAGTTCCGGCGTTCCGACAGGAAAAAGCAGACCGGCTGAAGCACAGGGAGGATCAGGCTCAAAGCGTGGGTGCATGGTATCTTTGGATGAAGATACAGGAGAGACACAAGATACCGCAAGATGCAGGGCAGTCCTTTAATTTATCACATTCTGGGAAATATGTTCTGTGCAGCGCAGGCGTATCCGGAGAGAGGGTAGGCTGCGACATCGAATGCATGCGGAAATATCATGAAAGGCTGGCAGAAAAATATTTTTGTTCTTCTGAATATGAGAGAATCCGGAATGCAGATGAAGCAGAGCGGACGGAAATGTTTTACCGCTACTGGGTTTTAAAAGAAAGCTTTTTAAAAGCGACGCGCAAAGGTCTTGTGATGGGATTGAATACCAGCGAGATCCAGATTCCGAAGCAGGGAGATCCGTTTTTTTTAAGGCAGCCGGAAGAGATCTGGGAAGCTTATTATTTAAAAGAATATCAGACAGATGGAGCAAGGATTGCGGTGTGCTCAACGAATCCGAATTTTGACGAAAATATTTTGGATATGACAGATATTTACAAAAGAGAAATGATTGTGGAACTTAAAGATTGAAAATAAGCCAATGAAACAAGAAATGGATTGGTTAAGAGTTTACAGGTATTTTATGAGAGAAGAAGGAGAAGAAGATGCTTACACAATTTTCGAGAACAGAACTGCTTCTTGGCAAAGAGGCGATGGATAAACTGAAGAATTCAAGAGTTGCCGTATTTGGAATCGGCGGAGTCGGCGGTTATGTATGTGAGGCACTGGTACGAAGCGGAGTCGGGGCATTTGACCTGATCGATGATGACAAGGTATGTCTGACCAACTTAAACCGTCAGATCATTGCAACCAGAAAGACGGTAGGGAAATACAAAGTAGATGTTATGAAGGAGAGAATGCTGGAGATCAATCCGGACGTGAATGTGCGGATCCACAAATGCTTCTTCCTTCCGGAAAATGCAGATGAATTTCCGTTTGATGAGTATGATTATGTAGTTGATGCAGTTGATACGGTGACTGCAAAGATTGAGCTTGTCATGAAATCGCAGGCAATGAATGTGCCGATCATCAGCAGTATGGGAGCCGGAAACAAGCTGGATGCAAGTGCATTTAAAGTGGCGGATATCTATAAGACACAGATGTGTCCGCTTGCAAAAGTTATGCGCCGGGAGTTAAAGAAGCGTCATGTTAAGAAGTTGAAAGTTGTTTATTCAGAAGAGAAACCGACCAGACCAATCGAGGACATGGCAATCAGCTGCAGAAACCATTGTATCTGTCCGCCAGGAGCAGAGCATAAATGTACGGAGAGAAGAGATATTCCGGGAAGTGTGGCATTTGTGCCATCTGTAGTCGGACTGATTATCGCAGGGGAAGTAGTGAAGGACCTTTGTGCAAAATAAAAATAAAATCGCGGGCGCCCCTGCGGGGCGCATATCAAAACCAGGCATTTGCTGTCAGAACTTGCAGCAAATGCCTGGCTTTTTTGTTTCATTTTTTTTCACAGATTTTCCGGAAAATCTTATACGATCTGTATTGGAGATCAGGAAACAGAGGTAACTCTGGAGAGTAATTATACAGAGCTTTAAACTTAAAAAATTCTAAACTTGTCGGAAAAGACTGTTTTCTCATGAAGAAATATGTTAAAGTAAGGCTGAAATATGCGTAAAAAGGAACAAACATTAACGAGATGTCGTTTAAGGAAGGAAGAACCATAGACATATGATGAGAGAAGACAGGAAAAGAGCGGAGCAGCGCCAGAAAAAAATAGCGAGGCGCAAGCGGGAAGTACAAAGGATGAAAAGAAAGCTATATAAAGCAGGCATTCTTGCAGCAGCAGGAATTATCGTGTTGGCTGTGATCCTGATGCTTTGTGGAAGTGGAAATGCAAAGAAATCTGCAAAAAAGACATCCTCTGCCAAGACAAAGACAGAGACAGAAACAAAGACACCAGAAGAGATAGAAGCTGAGAAAGTCCAGGAGGTGCTGGATTCTGACCAGTATAAAGACCAGCTGGGCGAATTATATAAGAAAAACCCGGAGACGAAGGAAATCATTCTGAACAGAGAAAAGTATTCCGATGATCTGCTGACATGGCTGTTTGATCATCAGGAAGCACTGCAGTGGGTGATTGATTATCCGGAACAGTCAGCACGATCAGAGGAAGAACTCAGTGCGCAGGGACTTCAGGCGGTAGATTTGAAAGATTACAGAATCCAGAACCATATTCCGGTATATTTCCAGTGGAGCGAAGTATGGGGATATGCATCTTATGGTTCCGAGAATATCGGAATGGGTGGATGCGGACCGACCAGCCTTTCCATGGTGGCGACAGGACTTACAGGCAATACTTCATTTACACCGAAGTATGTGGCAGATATGAGTGTCAATATGGGATATTATGTAGATGAAGTCGGAACAGACTGGACGCTTATGACTGCAGGAGCTTCAGAACTTGGAATAAACTCTGCACAGCTTACAAACTGGTCAGAAGACACTCTCAAATCCGAGCTTTCGGCAGGACATCCGATCATCTGCAGTATGGGACCGGGTGATTTTACAAACCAGGGACATTTTATCGTCCTTTCCGGGCTGACAGAGGATGGCAAGGTACTGATCAATGATCCGAACAGTAAGATCAACAGCCGTAAGAAATGGGATCTGAATACAATTATAAATCAGATGAATGCAGCGTGGTCATTCTGGGTATAAAAATTTGGAAAAAGTGCAGGAGAATTGGATAAATTCCCTTGCGCTTTTCTTTTATTTATGATATAAATAGATATTGTCGAGAGACAAAATGGGTGGATTCCCGAGTGGCCAAAGGGGACAGACTGTAAATCTGCTGCAATTTGCTTCGGTGGTTCGAATCCACCTCTGCCCATTCTCTTTTTAAGAGATTAATTATTATCGCGGGATGGAGCAGTCTGGAAGCTCGTCGGGCTCATAACCCGAAGGTCATA
>OHAN01001162.1_pt1 | contig 22496 bp, 9 predicted proteins | sample 1577121 | NCBI WGS metagenome assembly OHAN01 (sample SAMEA3541554, study PRJEB24748) | human gut metagenome | biome: human gut; feature: human-associated habitat; material: faeces | place: China | collected 2012 | reverse complement strand
CTGCGATACCTAAAGCTTTACAGAAAATGTTAATAGCTGCCAGATGATAATGTGGATCAAGTTCGAACTGTCCGCCATCTTCGTATACCTGTAGGTGAATTTCACGGTTCAGAATGTCGATACCACTTTTTCTCCAAGCCGGAGCATCTTTGAATTCAGGGAAAAAGGCACCTGCATAAATCATGCGTTGAGCTTCAAACAGTAAATGGTTGCCTTGATCCGAGTAATTAGCAAGGATATGTACAGCATGTTTGTAATAGTTCACCAGGAATTCTGTCAGGAAGTCCGGAGTGAAAGAAGGGGAGGGAAGGAATAACTGGAACTGTGAAGTCTGGTCTTGCAGACGATTACTCACTTCCAGAGGACGCCATGCAAAACGTACGTTTTCTACTTCACCTTTGATTTTTCCATCACTTACCAGCTCATATTCTTTCTTGTCCATCTTCACCAACGGATTCTTTTTAATCCAATCGATATACTGGTGTGCCCATTCTTTAGCATATTTTTCATCACCGGATATGCGGTAAGCTTTTCCCATCGGAGTGAACCATTTGTGACGATGCAACTGCCAGCGCAGCTCATTATCTTTCACCGGCCAGTATTGCCAGTTGATATCTTCTCCATAATTGTAAGAAGGTTGATAACCTTTATGTACGAAGAATGTATGTTTCAATCCATCATCTGCCCATTGCTGTTCTTCTTTGCTGATGGTCACTTTGTTCAGATTAATATCCGGAGTTTTTACGTTGGTACGTGCACGGTAATAGTCCAGTAATGCTTTGGCAGCATCCTCATCTTTACCCTCCTGATGCAAAGCTTTTACTTTCTCCAGTCCCGGATAATCCAGGTTAAGGAGAGAAAAGACTTCGCTTTTCAGTTCTTGGGCGTAACCCTTGCTTACGAAACATGCGATTGCAAGCAAAATGATGTACTTTAAAGTTTTATTCATGATATAATAGGTGTTATAATTTTATGTATTAGATATCTTTGTAGTTGATACCTTTCAGATCCATGAATCTCTTTAATGCTTCCAGATAATAGTAGTCAGCATAGTTCAGTGGAGTGTCGATTTCAGAACCATTGGGTAGTGAACCTACGGAGTGCATCAAAATGAATCCTTGATTGTCACCCACTTTTGCGAGATATGCATCACTTGACAGATTCTTCAGAATCTTTTCCGCATAATCCAGATATTTCTGTCCATCGGGAACCATTGTGCTTAGTTCGATCATTGCAGAAGCAGTGACAGCAGCAGCAGATACATCACGTGGAGTTTCTTTGGTTACAGGAGCATCATAATCCCAATAAGGAATAGCGTCGTCTGTTTTTACGCGATCCATAATCATATCGGCTATGTCCTTTGCAAAGTTCAGGAAGATACTATCATTTGTTTCGCGGAAACAAGCGGTATATCCGTATACAGCCCATGCCTGTCCGCGTGCCCATGAAGAATCATCGTTCTTGCCTTGGTGGGTTTGTTTTCGTTCTACTGTACCATCGCTGTTATAGCTTACTACATGCCAGCAAGTATAATCCGGGCGGAAGTGATTATGCATCGTTGTCATGGCATGTTTGATAGCGATGTCTTTATATTTATTGTCGCCTGTTGCTTTTGCTACATTGAACAGAAGATCAAGGTTCATCATATTGTCGATGATAACCGGGAAGTTCCATGTTCCGAAATCCCATGAACGGATAGCGCCGATAGAGTCGTTGAAACGACCGCAGAGGTTATCGGCTGTTTCTCTCATCACAGCGGCAATGGTGTCGTTGGGTGAAAGACGCTCTGCATTGCCATAGCTGCAGTTGACCATGAATCCCAAATCATGCGTACCTTTATAATAGCGTACCGGATTCAGTAGATTTGTATATTGGATGGCTTGAGTTTTCAGTGTATCGTTTCCTGTCAATTCGTATGCATACCACAGTGAACCGGGGAAGAAACCGCTCGTCCAGTCATAAACGTTGCAGAGACGACGTTTGCCTAATTGCTCGGCAGTAGGTTGTGCACGTAGTGAATCTTTAAATGTTAATGAATCTCTTTCCAACTGACGGCAAAGGAAATCCATGTCATAGCCGGTACGGATGGAGCGTGGCAACATCCCTGTACCACTAACTTCTTCAGCAGAAAGTTGTAATTGGGCAGAAGCTACATCCAGTCCTTTTTTTATCCAACTGTAGTCTTCCTTTGGGGTTATCTGGCACGCCGCAAGTGCAATACTAACCGAAGCAAAGAGAACAAGTTTCTTTTTCATGTTATTCATTTTAAGTAATTGTTTTTAGAAGTTTTGTACTGATGCAAAAGTAACCGAAAGACTAAACTTTCCGTTGCAGGATTGTCTAAAAGGTGTTTGAACCTTGCTTTTCAAGTTTTGATTTTGTTGAAAATGGTTTTAATTTTCTCCAATATGCCCTATCTAAGGCATATTGGAGAAAATTTTATTTAAATTACCACTTAGGATTTTGATTGAATAAAATACATAAGTCCATATCTCGTTGTGGAATAGGGAATAACTCATGTTTACCATTAATTGTATATGTTGCCACAGAATAATTAGGAGAGCCAGCACTTTCCCACCAATAACCTAATTCTTTCGCAGTTTCTTGTATGGTATTATAATAAATGCCCCAACGAACTAAGTCCATACGTCGATGACCTTCGAATGATAATTCATAACTACGTTCTTTACGAACTGCTTCACGGAATCCTTTTTCATCAAGCCCTTCTGTTAAATCACATGTACTTGTATTGCCCGGGTTACCATAACCACGACGACGTACTGCATTAATAGCATTGTATGCATCGGTTGTAGGACCATGTTTCCATTCATTCAATGCTTCAGCATATAGCAACAATACATCAGCATACCGTAAGAAGTACCAATTTACATTTGATTTATCATTGTTAATGAAACTGTTGGTTGTTACATATTTCTCAATATCCCATTTAGCTGGGGTATAATTCTGTTTATTTTTTTGTGCTTTTGTCGGATCTGCGTCTTTTGCAGCTGCACTTTCTTCTGTGTCACTAGCACTGGCTGCCCAAAGAGTTTTCTTTGTGTCAGTATATTGGTAGTTGGCTACGGACAAATCACGACGAATATCAGCTGCATTCTCTCTCCAGTCAAGTACAAATGTATGAACTACCTTTACGTTAGCAGCACAACTTCCACGAACACCAGCAATTGCAGTAGTTTTTACCCCATTCCATTTACCGATACGCCCTACTGGATCACTATTACCAGATACGGTTGGTGAGTAAAACGAAATTTCAATTAAGCTTTCAGTAGGATCCCAAACCCCATTACAAGTATTTTTCCATAATTGCTCATAATCTGTTAGTAGTCCATGCTTTCCTGATTCGATTAGGATACGTGCAGTTTTGGCTGCGGCTTCCCATTTGGATGTATCTTTCACAGGAGCTCCTGCCCAAGTTGCATAGACTTTAGTAAGTAATCCTAGTGCTGCTCCTTTTGAAAAACGGTATTCATTACTTTCACGATATTGGTCATCGACTGCATATGGTAATATATCAGATGCATATAACAAATCATCTTCAATGTACTCATATACTTTTTCTGGAGCTGATTGTACATATGTTGCTGGATCCTGATTAGACATTTCTGTACTGGTCATCAAAACTACATTCCCAAATCGTCTTACTAACTCAAAATAAAACATAGCTCTTAATGCCCTGGCCTCTGCAATATATATGGTGCCCAGTTTCTTATCAGTGCTAGTATAGGATTCAATTTTGTTAGAAATACGTTCTAAAAAATCATTAGCCCTGTAAATACCTGCATAAAGTGCAGCCCATGTTTGCTGTACTTCTGACTGTGTTGTAGGGAATGAGTTTGTAGGAATTATACGGAAGTTCTCATTTCCACTTCCTTCTACCTGTGAGATGTCTGTTCCTAAATTGAATAGTATGGATAAATGATAACCATACATAGCATCCTCAATAGTTGTACGGTATACGCCAAGTAATACATCCTTTGCTTCATCCGCATTGTTCATATAATTTTTTTTCTCTACTTCAGTTCTGGTTTCTTCCTCCAATGAACAAGAAAAAGGAAGTAAACACATTACTGATATGGCTATATAGTATATTATCTTTTTCATATTATATTTTTTGTGGATTAGAATTGAAGATCAATACCAAATGTAAATACTCTACTCTTCGGGTAGGCACCCCAGTCTAGTCCTGGAGTCATAGGATTGCTGCTTGCACTATTAACTTCCGGATCATAACCGCTGTATCCGCTTATGCAGAACAAATTCTGACCTGTTGCATATATGCGAAGCTTAGATGCATGGAATTTACGAGTCCATTTGTGTGGCAGTGTATATCCTAAAGTTATATTTTTTAAACGTAGGAATGAGCCATCTTCTATAAAGCGGGAATATACATCATTAACAATATATCCATCCTGTGAAGGAACTTTATTTGATGCATTTGTCGGACTCCAACGATCAGCAACTTCAGCCAACATATTTCTACGACCACTTCTAGACTGTGTAGCATACAAACGGGTAGCATTATATATGTCATTTCCATAATTGAACTGGAACATGAAACTGAAGTCTATACCTTTATAATTAAATGTATTTGTAATACCACCATACCATTTGGGCATAGCATTACCAATAACGGTACGGTCATTAGTAGTAATAATGCCGTCGCCATCCTGATCTTTATATTTCACAACACCTGGCTTAACAGTACCATATCGTGCATTATTCGTGATTCCTTCTTTTAGAATCAACTGATTGTCAGGAGTTGTATAAAAATCAGAACTTTGATAAATACCGTCAAATTCATATCCGTAAATAAGACCAAGTGACTGTCCGACTGTGGCAATATAGTCATATGCAGTAAAGTTACTGTCGAATCCAGAACGTGCATACATCGACTCTACTCCTGAAGCTAAGCCCTTCAACGTATTTTTGATAAATGAAATGTTGAAGTTGGTCTGCCAAGTAAAGTTACGTGTCTGAATATTAGTAGAGTTAAAACTTAGCTCAATTCCTTTATTCTGAATTTTACCAATATTCTGCATTTGTGAATCGAATCCAGTAACATGTGCTAATGACTGTGCTAATAATAGATCTTTTGTATCTTTGATAAAGAAATCAGCTGTAACATTTAATCTGTTGTCAAAGAATCCTAAATCGACTCCTAAGTTAACACTGCTTGCGCCTTCCCATTTTAAATTAGCATTTTTCAATTGTTTGGGAGTTAGGACAGTAACAGTGTTGTTGCCAATCCCATATTTGTTTGCTTCATATAAATCCATGGAAAGATAATTGGAAATACGGTCATTTCCTACGATACCCCAACCTAGACGGACTTTAAAATTAGATACCCATTCAACATCTTTCATGAAAGCTTCTTCCGAAACACGCCATGCGGCTGAAAATGAGGGGAAGAATCCCCACTTATTTTTATTAGAGAATACAGTTGAACCATCGGCACGTACTGTAGCTGTAAATAAATACCGATTATCATAGTTGTAGTTTCCACGTGCAAAGAATGATAGAAGCGTTTTTTCGCTGTAACTACTTTCAACTCTACTCGGAGTAGCTCCCAGTCCCAGATAGTCATTGCCTAAATTATCAAAAGGGAAATCCATTGCTTCACCTAGTAAATATTCTGTGCTTTTAAAAGAAACTTCATGACCTAACATAATGTCATAGTTGTGCTTTTTCACCTTCTGTTTCCAAGTAAGGTTGTTGGAGTTTGTCCATCGTACATCACGTCCCATTTGGGTGCGTCCATAAGGTTTTTGACCGTTACGGTATGCTTCTTTTGAACCATCTTTGTAGAATATATCTGTACGATTGTTGGTTGTATTGTAGGTCCCTGAGGTCTTGAATGTCAGTCCTTTAATAATTTGCCATGTTGCCGAAGCATTTCCGGACCACATTTCTGCACGTTTGTTATTTGTTACTGACTCGGTTTGCTTAACCGGGTTCACTTGAGCTAAACTTTCACCAGATTCGAGCATTTCAGGGTCAATGGCTGAAGCAAGGAGTTCTTCATCTGTCAGTTTTAGTCCACCGGTGGGACGGGCACTTAAAATTTGTGCAAGCATATTGAAGCGTCCAGAATCACCGGATGTACCTACACCTTCACGGTTTGTTAATGCATAGTTGACAGTAAAATTAAAAGAAAGACTTTTACTTAATTTCTGATCAAGACGGAATTTACCTGTTGTTTTATTAAAACCACTATTTTTGAAAATACCATTTTCAATATAGCGTGAGAATGATGCATTATATTTAGTATCTTCCGTACCTCCCATGATTGATAAACTATGATCTTGTGACCACGTTGGATTGAATGTTTCATCTTGCCAGTTTACACCGCTTACACCAATATAGTCATCCAGAGATTGATAACGATAAGGGTTTCCATTATCATCATTTCCTGTTTTAAAGTAACTGTCTGAGTATTTAGAGTTTACTTCTCCTTGTAATTTAACGAATTCATATGGAGACAGGACATCTAATTTCTTTGATATTTTACGATAACTAGCTGAACCATTATAGTTAATAATAGGTTTCCCTATTTTTCCAGATTTAGTGCTAATCAATACGACTCCATTTGCTGCACGTGCACCATAAATAGCTGAAGAAGATGCATCTTTCAGAATCTCAATAGATTCAATGTCAGAATTAGACAGATAGTCAATGTCATCTACTTCAAAACCATCGACAATATAAAGTGGAGAGGAATCTCCCGTCAGAGTTCCGACACCACGGATATTAATACTGAAACCTGCACCTGGAGTACCATCTGTTGATGTGATTTGCACACCTGCGATTTGTCCTCCTAATGCGCCTGCCACTGAACTGGTTTTAAATCCTTCTACATCTTTGGCTGCTATAGAAGCTACGGAACCAGTTAAGTCGCTGCGTTTCATTGTGCCATAGCCAACTACAACTACTTCATCTAGAGTTTGGTTGTCAGGAACCATTTTAATGTTGACGGTAGGTTGACCGGTAAATTTAATTTCCTGTGTTTTGTATCCAATATATGAGAATGTAATAACAGCACCTTTATTGGCTTTAATTGTATAATTACCATCAAAATCAGTTATACTTCCTGTTGAAGTTCCTTTTACTTGTACAGTAGCTCCGATGAGAGGAGTATCTGTTTCGTCTACAATAACACCTTTTAAAGTGGTATTCTGCGCATATAGGTTGATCGTTAGGATCAGTGTCAAGAGGGTGAACCACCCTCTTACGCTAATTGATTTTATAAAATTTATACTGTACATAACGAGTATTTTTGTATGTATTTATTAGAATTTAGTATCAAACCAGATAAACATAGGAGAAACACGTGCTCCACTAGCAGCTCCTTGAGGATCTTCTCCTTTGACGCTGTAAGTCATTTGACCAATCATTGCTCCATTAGCATTGCCATCTTTTGTGCGCCACATATTAGGATTAATATGTACCTTGAAGTCGGTTTGATCTATGTATCCTAGAGGTTTACTCAAATCTGTTATATTATCGAAATATGAGACTGGCTGTCTGGATACACCTGCAGATATGCTATATGAACTCCATAAGGTAGATAAGAAATTGTCAACACCTTGTTCTAATTGACCACTTATATGTGAATCGGGACCTGCTATGTTATAGTAGAAGAAATCACGTCTATAGTCTAATCTGAATGTTGATTTGTCTACACCGGTTCCTAAATTTGGAGCTTCAGATATACCACCTTTCATCGGATTAACTTGGAAGACAAATGGAGTATATTCCAGTTGTACATTATTATCTGATACAATAGAGAAATGGAAGAATACTGGTTGACTCACAGAAACTGCAGTTTTTCCCTCTCCAGCTGTAGCTGTAACCATAACCATACCACATTGTCCGGCTTTTAAACCTGTGATAGTGATTTGTCCGGTAGTGGCATCAATAGTAGCATTTGTATTTTTGGGGTTATGTTTCAATTCAACCTCCCATTTCAATGATTCCAATCCACCTGGCGCATCTGTTGAAATTGGCGTAGGTTTGACTGTGTTGAGTTTAGCACCAGCTGCAATTCTAAATTGATCAGCGTAGTTCTCTATTGGCTGTAAGTTTAGATTGTTTCCATAACGGAAGAAGGTGAAATAATTCGGATTTTCTATAATCTTCAATGTAAATGTCGCAGTTTCTGAACCTTTGGTATTTGTTGCCATCACTTGAATAGTATACTGTCCGACAGGAATAGTATTACCTTTCTTAATAGTGATGTTGCCATCCAGATCAAGATTTAATTGTCCTTGAAGTTCAGTTGCGAGGTCTACGAACTCATATTTCACTTCATCACCTTTAAAGTTGTCATTCTTCTGAATATCAATTTCTACAGCTTGGACTTCTTCTACATTAGTATATCCGAAATTGGCTATCGGCTCTATAAATTCAACTGCATTTAATGTGAATACATTTTCAAATACAACCCCTTCTGTCGAGAATTCGTTTATAACTTTGACACTGATTTCGTATTTTTCTCCATCTTTGAAACCATGATGTGCAGCCACAGACAATACTCCAGTTGTTGGATCTATAGTAATTTTGTCTGTACTTGGGCTTATTGAGCTGATGCTGTAAGCCAACCCTTCTGTAGAACCCTTCAGTACCGGTAGGTTGCTCTGGAAAGTTGTTTCCGGACTAAGTTCTCCCTCTTCTTCTATTTTACCTTCATTGGGAGTATATGTTAGAGACAGAGGTCTGGAAGTGACATTAATTTCCAATGCATTTTCAAAAATACCCATTTCAGGATCTTCTCCAGTCGCTGCAGTTGTTAATTTAAATGATAAGATGTATTTGCCTGGTTGGATATTCTGGTTACCTTTGATAATTGATATTTCACCGGTTTCCGAAACTGTAAAATAAGTGTCTGGGTCTTCTATTATAGTTTCATTCCATACAATGGAAGCAATAGTGTAGTTTGTAATGGAAATATGATTACCTTCCGTTGTTATCTGTGAGGTCGGTAATTCTTGACTGCTTTCTGTATCAATAATATCTGCATATTCTACCTGAAGTTTTTCAGGAATGGCTTTGATACCATCTGGCACAGGTTTCATCATGTTGATTTCTACAATATCTGCATATTCGTATCTGTTACCATTAGAATAGCAAGAGATAGATAACTTGTACAAGCCTACTGGAGTATTGCCTGTACTATTTAATGTGATTTTTCCTGTTTCTGAATCAATTGTAAAGATATTGTCAGAAAAGGCTTCTCCATCGAGTGTTATTTGGGTAATACTAAAATCGTATGGAGTACTACCTTTGTAAGTCGGACTACTGATAACTCCTGTCATGGAAGGTCCGATATCAGTCATACCTGTGTAGTAAATAGTAAACTTCGTGGAGTCAGTGGTTTCCGTATCAGTACAAGAACTATTGACTACTGTCAATATGATTACTATGAGTGTTCCTAGTAATCTTGAAGTAATGTTTAGTAATTTAGATCTCATATTTTAAGAGTTATTAGTTTATAAGGTATATGATAATGGGTATATAGTTCCTCCTACATTTACTTCTATAGATACGCTATTTTCACTATATCCGTTATCTGTGAAATGAGCAGATATGTTATTTATATCAGTGCTTTTTTTAACTGGTATGATAACTGTGATATAACGTGCTGTTTCATTAGATTCTTTATTCATATCTATAGTATATGATTGCCGGTCATTATAGTTACCGTCAACAAGATATGCTATGCGTCCTGTAAAAGGTGAACAGGTTATCTCCTTATTGGCAAAAGTGCGTACAATGATATTATTGTCATTGCTAAATGCTGTATGAACACCGTTTTCTTCTTTGTCCATAACTACTTCGGTACTACTACCTTCGCAAAGATTAAAGCTTAGATTTACAGTACCTTCAGCACTCCCAATGCCTTCGTCTACCAGTACGAAAAATTCTTTATTTACATAAAATACAGCACGACGGTGTTTTAAGTTGTCATATCCTTGATTCTCAAATACAACAAGTTCTGTTGCACCTTCTTCAGATTTTAAAAGTTTGCCCTCGGCCTTTTTTATGTTTTGCTTCCCTAATGATAATGTATTATGCTTGTCAATACCGCGAAACCAATAACGTAGTGTGTTGTCGCCACCAGTACTGTAATAGGTACATACTCCTGAATCGGGGAAAAAATTACGCCCATTGTGATAAAGTTCAAATGTTCCATTATCAGGTTGATTATGGCTGTATGCACTGATAGAATTGGAGGCGTCATTACTTTTATTATTACTTAAAATCATGACAGTAGAGCCATACGTCCAGCCGTTACGTAATACGTAATATCCTGCCTGGTCAAATAATTTCATATCGTTATTAGGCGTATGTCCTTGGGGAGTACCACCGTTACCTGCAGTTTGCATGTATTTAAGTTCCTCACTGTCAGGGAACATTTCTACATATTGCTTGAAATTTGTATTTTTAAGTACATTACGCGTTCGACTCCATGAATCATTAAACATGGGGACTACATTATCAGAACCTTTGCTAAAATAGTTGGGATAAGTGAAATGCATTACTACTTCAGCTGCTTTGCGAAGCGGTTCTGTAAAATTACTAGGCAGTTTACTGGAAAGTTGGTTTGCCTCTGCTAATTTCATAGCCTCATAGAAATCTGCTACAATACCTATATGATAATGAAGAGACATTTCTTTATGCCATCCATCACTCATTATCTGATTTTGTACTTCTTCACTAAGTATTTGGTAACCAGTTTCCATCCATTTTTCAGCATTTTTGAATTCCGGCATTAATGTTCCGGCGGTTGCCAGTGCATTAGCTTGTGATATCAGAATATTACCTCCTGATTCATAAGGATAATCAACAAGAAAGTCTGCTTGCTCTGCAAACTCTACTAAAAAAGTAGTAAGCCATTCTGGTGTGAAATTAATAGAGTTTTTGAAGTATTCCAGTAATTGTACTTGATCATTGATACGGGTTGCTACTTGCAATTGCCACCAAGACGTTGTGTTTGTACCGCTTTCCGGTTTAGGATTTTGGTTTATCCAATTATTATATACCTCCATCCATGATTGAATGTATTTTTCACTTCCGCTAATTCGATAGGCTTTAGCCTGTGGAATAAACCATTGATGGCGATGGAGCTGTTTCTGATACTCATCAGAGGCACCTTCTGGAGAAAATGTCCAATTAATCGTTCCATCTTTCTTTAAAGAATATGGTTTCAATGTTTCTTGATCTTCGTAGAAATTGTTTACATGAAAGCGATAGTCTTCCAATGCATAATCCGCTTTTGCTTGATCTGCTTCCGAGATTGTTACATTAATTAAGGACAAATTGGGATTAGTAACATTGGTTCTTGTTCTGTAGTATTCCAATAAAGCATTGGCCGCGTAATAATATTCCCCTGTTTCATAGAATTCTTTCACTTTTTCTAATCCGGGATAATTAAGGTTGATAATGTCGAATACGTTGGTATTTACAACATCATTGGGCTTAGAATCGGGAAGTAGATCTATATCTACATTTCCTCCGGTTAATAGATCGTCGTCATCGTCTGCGCATCCTGTAAAAGCGAAAAGCGCACATAAACAAATAAAGAAGATGTTCTTCATACTTTATTAGGTTTTTAATTATTAAAAGTATATTTTACTGTTTGCAAAAATAGGTTATTAAATTATAGAAGCTAACTTAGCTTGTTCACACTTTGTTTAAAAATGATTTTTTTGATATTAAATTTGTTGAATCATATATTACTTCTGTCTAAAAAGCCTGTTATGGATCTGATAGCAGGCTTTTTATGTATCATAATGTAATCTATCTACCAGTGTTTGCAAGGTTGGTTTTGTACATTTTTACCTCCTCTGATGAATGATTTTTAATCCATAATGATTTTTGGAAGTATGAGGAATCGAAGAAATAATAAAATCCGGCTTTTCTCCTTGAGGGGAAATGAAGACCTCTTCTCCTTTCTTTAAATCAATTTGGAAAGTATTGTTTGGGAGTGATTGTATGGTGAAGTTTCTTTTTCCTTCAAAAATAGGGTTAACTATATCAGTCGTTATAATGCAAGGTTCTCCTGCCAGACTTTTAATATGGATAAATTGTGTCTTTCCTTGTTTTCTACTGGCAGATACTTTAAAAGCCCCTTCTGTGCGTAGACCTGAATAAGCAATGTCTTTCCATGTAGCGGGAATAGCTGGGAAAATGCGAATCTTTCCACCCCAACTCTGTAATAACATATCGTGGATACTTTGGGCGGCAGATAAAGGTGTCTCAATAACTGGCCCACTTTCTTTATACATAGTCGTCGAACTAAGAAATTTCCCAAATAATTTATTTAGATAGGCTAGTGCATCGTCTCCCTTTCCGATAGCAGAGGAAATGGAAGATGCTCCTGTGTATGAGTAACCTAGGAGAGCTTTGGGCTTGCTTTGCCAAAAAGACAATGATTTCTCAATCATTTCAATATCATTCGATTGTTCTTTATTAATTAAGTATAGAGGATAAATAGCAAGTAAATGTGAATAATGTCTGTGTGAGAAAGCATACGGCGTATCTTTTCCGATAAGCAATCCATTCTCGTCTGTGGGGTAAGGAGTAAGTTTAAGAAGCACATATTTCCATGTCTCAATCAATGAATCTTGGATACTCAGACGATGAGCTGATTCTAGTAGTGTTTGGCATCCCCAACGTAGTAGAGCGAGGTCGAAATTGCAATCTTCCACAGTGTCATATTCGGGGGAGTAAGTCGCTGGGAGATGAAGTTTTCCATCGTCTCCTTCTTTCAGGAAATGCAAATAGTAGTTGATTGATTCTTTTAATAAAGGAAATAATTTATCTCGTAGAATATCATCATCCATTTTATGACGGTAGATAAGCCATAGGTTGTGACAGGCCCATGGAAGTAGTCCTATTTGAGCTTTGCCTTTTCCTGGAATTCCTACTTCTGTAGTCATACATTCCAAATTGGAAGCAACCCCTATTCCTAATGAGTTATGGCGGTAAGCTTTGGGAATGTTGAGGCGTAACTGATCTATATGATTGTAGAGGGCATTTTCTAAAGAAGCTGCCAGATCTAGATGGTCGGAAGTATTCAGTGCCCAATAGGTAAGTTGAACATTGAGATTCCACCAAGCGTTCGGCCATGGGGTTTCGGTTAGCCACGGACCTGTGTTATCTATTAGAGCACGGTCACCACGTGTTGCAGAAGCTAATTTATACATCTGTATCCAGTAGAAGTTTTCTTTTTGTGCTTCCGGCAGTGTTATGAAACTACTGGGATAGAAAGTATTCCACCATTTACGATGTGTTTTTTGCATGGATTGATAACCTTTGCGTATAGCTTTTCGGATTTCAGCTTTGCATATTTCACTCGAATTGTTTTGAGGATATGTATGTGTTAGGTTTATCCATAAGTTGCGTTCTGTTTCGGGATTATATGTTTCTTGCCATCCAACGCTTGTTTCTCCTCCTGCCAATAATTTCTGGACAGATAGATTGATTTCTTTCCCATTACTGATTTTTGCTGTCGGATTGAGTTCGTAATCTTTTGGTATTTTATTGGCTTTTCCTTGTCTTTTGAAAATCAAATAACGAGGGCTATTAGCTTCAGCTGCTATCCATTCCCATTGGAAGTCATGTTCGTCTCCTTCTGTTGTTGCTTTTACTATTATCATCATTTCATCAGCATGGACAAAACTTCGCAAGTGGATGACTCCTTTAGTTGTTGTAATATCTGTTGAAGCTTCAGCATTCCAAAGGTCAAGATGTATCGTTCCATTGATTATTTTGCCTTTAGGATGTAGGGCAAAATGTCCGGTAAGTAGTCTGGGAATTCCGAATACATCTCTTTTAGTGCGGTGATCATGTACATCGCAGTTGCCTGTTTCTAAGCGCAAGTAGTTCTTTCCGGGTTCTTTATAAATCATTAGCCCAAGCTTTCCGTTGCCTAAAAAGGCTGAATCATACCAATATTCGGGTAACTTTTCCCATATCATATCTTGTTGACTCATAAATTGGGGCCAGTCAATATCTTGTTTTATAGTTGCCGGGTGAGCATTCACAAAAAGAATGCTGATTAATGATAAAAGTAGGTAAGAATACAGTTTGTTAAAAGAATTCATAGTATACTTTTTTTGTTTTTTAGTTAATGATGATCTCTCTGCAAATATATGGAGTATGACAATTTTACAACTATTGGTATTGTTGAATAGTCTTTCATTTTTGTCTAATGTTTTTGTTTGTATGGGATAAAGAAGGTATTTCTTCTTTACGGGTTGAAGATTTTCGGGAATTAGCTTTCAGTATTCGTTATATAGAATATTACTCCTTTTAGGTACAATAATGATCTTATTGGCTACTTTTAAATAATAACTTCCCTATTGATATTTATTTCATTGCCTAATGAGTTTTCGTTTGACAGTTGTTGAATGATAGTTTAACAACTGTCAAGCTTTCGTTTAACAGATGTCAAACGAAAGCTCGCTTGGTAATGAGATAAATAATGCTAATAAGAGAATAAATTGAAAGCTGCATAGTAATGTATTATTGTTAGTGATAGCATTTTATGTTCTTTTTCGAACCGAAATGAACATAAATCTCAAACCAACAGATTCATATTGGATATTTACTGATTTATCCTTTTATTTTCTTAATATACTCCGTAGGCAAACATCCGAAATACTTCTTGAAACTCGTAGCAAAATAAGACGGCGTATTGAAACCTACCATTGTGCTGACCTCTGCTATTGTATAGCGGCCATCCTTCAGTAATTTTGCCGCTTCGTTGAAGCGAATCTTGCGTATAAAGTCAATAGTCGATTCGCCTGTGATGGCTTTCAATTTAAGATGCAGATTAGAACGACTCATATTCATTTCTCTGGCAAATTCGTCAGTAGAGAATTCAATATTATCCATATTCTTTTCTACAATCGCTACAGCACGTTTTAGTAAAGCTTCATCCATGGCGTTAAACGTAATCTTTTCCGGTTCCACTTCCAGGGATTTGGAATACCGTTCAAGCATACGTCTACGGGTACGCATCATATTCTGTATCTTCGTAGTCAGGATAGCAAGTGAGAATGGTTTCGGGATGTAATCATCCGCACCCATTTGCAGACCTTCCATCTGGTCTTTGACTTCGCTTTTAGCAGACAGGATAATCACGGGAATATGACAGGTACGGATATTTTGCTTCACATTCTTGCATAATTTGATACCATCCATCACAGGCATCATGACATCAGTTACAATGATGTCAACTTCATTGTCTTTCAGTTTTTCCAAAGCTTCTTCACCATTTCCGGCTTCCAGCGTATTGAAGAGTTCAGCAAGTCCGCTGCTAAGATAATGGCGGATTTCATTATTGTCTTCTACAATAAGAATAGTGCCACGCTTCTTGTCACCGCCTTCGATCGTTTCGTTTTCGACCTTTTCCGTATCAATGAAATACATTTCTTTCGAGTTGGTGGAATATACCTGTCCTTCCTCATTCAGAGTGTCATTAGAAGCTAGTTCGGAGGGTTTGTAGGTATTTATGTCTTGTGGCAGATAAACAGAGAAAGTACTGCCTTTACCCTCTTCACTATCCAGTTCGATACGACCATGGTGCAATTCTACCAGGCGTTGTACCAGTGAGAGACCGATACCACTTCCTACGTGCTCACTCTCTATCTGATAAAAACGTTCGAATATTTTTCCCTGTTTATTGATGGGAATACCAATACCGGTATCACTAACTTGCAGTACCAACCAATTATTTTCCTCTTTCAATGTCACAGTAATGCTTTGACCGCTTTCCGTATATTTGAAAGCATTTGAAAGTAGGTTATTAACAATCAGTTCCAGATAATTAGGATCAAAAAGTTCCTCTTTATCTTCCAATTCGGAATGGAGAGTATAGGTAATCTTTTTGTGGCGTGCCAGTTTATCATAAAACAAGAAATTATCTTGTATTAGTTGATGCGCATTCTCTCTCTTTGCTTTCAGCTCGAAAACTCCCAATTCGGCGCGGCGATAATCCATCAATTGATTGACAAGATGTAGCAGGCGATTAGCGTTGCGTTGGATATATTCCAGCTGATTACGAGTCCAGCGGTCACTGATCTTATTGATTATTTCTTGTAGAGGAGCTAAGATAAGAGTCAACGGCGTGCGAAGCTCATGGGAAATATTGATGAAGAAACGCATCTTCATCTGGTTGATTTCTTCTTGATGTTCCTTGTCCCTACGTTCAATCTCCAGCTCTGCTTCCATGCTTTTACGCATCCAGAAGAAGCGGAAGACGAAAGTGATAAAGCCGATAAAAATAGCGAGGAAAAGCACGATTGCCCACCAGGTCTTGTACCATATAGGGAGAACAACGATTTCCAACATCGTAGGAACGGTATTCCATTTCCCGTCACTATTAGCAGCTTTTACCAGAAAATGATAAGTACCTTGTGGCAAGTTGGAATAGGAGACAGTACGTTTGTCTGTCAGATAATACCACTCTTTATCATATCCTTCCAATTTATAAGCGAAAGTATTGTGTTGACCTGAAATATAGTTGGATGCCACAAATTCAAGCGTAAAAGCCGTTTGCCATGATTTTAGCGTGATACTTTCTGTTTCATTGATATTCTTAGTCAAGATACCGGTTTCATCATCCGGACGGACTGTTTTGTTAAACAGTTGAAGTTTAGTAATGACTACCGGAGGAGTGTAAGGGTTGTCCAGTAGGAGTTCCGGGCGGAAAGTTGTGATACCGTTGATACCCCCGAAGTACATTTGCCCGTTAGAGGTGCGGCAGAATGAAGAAGTATTAAACTGATTACTTTGCAACCCGTCGGATTCCGTAAAATTGCGGAACTTCTCTGTCTCCGGATTGAAACAGGAGATACCACGGTTGGTGCTTACCCAGAGACGCCCAAAGGTATCTTCCAGAATACCGTAAACCACATTATTGGGTAAACCGTTAGCAGTCGTATATCGTTTGATTTTCTTCTCTTTTTCATTAAAACAGTAGAAACCTTCACGCGTACCTACCCAAATGATGCCATTGGCAGCTTCATAAATGCAATTGGTAAACATCTTTGTTACAGATGATTCCGGAAGGATAGGGGCTTTTTCTATTTCGATCCCTTCCTGCTGAAAGACTGATATACCTTCTTCACCACCAATCCAAAGACGTTTACGAGAATCTCTGAACAGGATTGTGATTCGTTGTGAAGTAAATGGCGTACCGTCTTTTTCTTTATCTATGGTGGTGAAGCTCCGTTTCTCCGGATTAAAACTAACCAGTGCACTTAAAGTTCCTAATAAGATACTACCCTCCTTGTCAGGAAGAATGGCATACACATTTTCATTGACCAACTGGCTATTCAGCTGATTGAAACTTTCCATTTGTCCACTGTTGCGGTGGAGAACAGTCAGACCACCGGCATGTGTTCCTATATATACAAGTGATTTTTGTTCGTCTACATATACGGCTTTGATATTGTTGGAACCAATACCGATTTCCCGTTCGTTTTCCTGTAAGATATAGTGCGTAAACTGTTGTGTCTTGGGATTATATAGATTCAATCCCCCATCATTCGTTCCTATCCATAAGTTCTTATCCTTATCTTCGGTAATGCAACTGACTACGTTGTCACTTAAAGAATTCTTATATGGAATACGCTGAATATTCTTGAATCTGTTGCGGATCGGATGATAATAGTTTAGTCCTCCGAAATAGGTTCCAAGCCACATTCCACCCTGCGAATCCATAAAGATACTGCGGACCGAACGCTGTGACAGACTGCCGCTTTCTACCGGACTGCTGCTGTAAGAAACGAAAGAATCGTTTCCTTCATGATAAATGTTCAGATCATTGAATGTTCCTATCCATAGGCGATTTTGCGAATCCAATGCCAGAGAACGGATATAATTGGAACTGATACTTTTAGGATTGGAAGAAGAATGATGATAGGTCTTGACTTCTTGTGTTTTCGGGTTAAATAGAAGTAGACCGGCTCCTTCGGTAGCTATCCAGATGCGGGTAGGAGATTGTTGCAAAATGGCTTGAATCTGCTTAGTGCCTGTTATCGGAGTAATTCTTTCCAGTTTCTTTTGAGGAATGGAGTAGCTGTAAAGCCCGTCAACCGGGGTGCCGATATAGATAATATCGCCTTGCCTGTAAAGAGCAGAAGCCACTATCTTATGCATAGCCGTACTAAAAGAATCATCAACGAATCGTGATTCTTTAATATCGAACATAGTCAGACCTTCCTGTGTACTTATGAGCAGTTGTTCCGGTGAGATCTCCGCAATTCCGTTGATTTGCAGCTTCTTCCCCTTCTTTTCGTAGAAGAAATTTCTGAATTTATCCTTCTCTTCATCATAATATGACAAACCATCCCGCGTGCCGATCCAAACCCGTCCCTGACTGTCAGCCTTTACGATTCGCGAAATGTCATTAGCGATGCTGTTCGGATCATCTTCATTATGCTGATAAACTGTAAATGAATACCCATCGTACTTGTTTACTCCGTCATAAGTTGCGAACCACATATTGCCTCGTTGGTCCTGATCGATAGAGAATACAGTACTTTGTGACAATCCTTCATTAATAGAGATATAGGAGAAGTTGATTTGCTCCGGAATATCAGAAAAAGCATAATTAACCCCTGCGCATAGAAAAAGTAGACAGATTGCTATTTTGTTAAAGCTGCTCATTATTAGTTCATAAGATTAATAATGGCATCAAAGATAGTGAAATCTTTGATATACCCCATGAATTGACCGGAAAACTATACAATCTTTCCAGTCTATACAGTGGGTGTATGGAGGTGTTCAACAGAGAGAAAGAAAATATAGGAGGATGGAAAAAATGCCACCGATTTCACAGATTAACATGGACTTTTGTATCGAAAATCTTCGAATTACATTTAAGTCCATGTTAATCTGTGAAATCGGTGGTGAAACTTGAAACTGGCAGGCAATTTATTATTTAGCTAAATCTCCTATCTCATCTAAATTCTTCTGAATATCATCATCAGTCAATGCATAGTTTACGAGATCACCAGCCAAATACTTATCGTAAGAAGCCATATCGATCAGGCCATGTCCGGAAAGATTAAACAGGATTATTTTTTCTTCTCCTGTCTCCTTACATTTGTTAGCTTCGCGGATAGCTGCTGCAATAGCGTGGCTGGATTCAGGAGCCGGAATAATACCTTCAGACTGTGCAAACAGACAACCTGCTTCGAAAGATTCCAATTGCTGTATATCTACTGCTTCCATCAGATTATCCTTGAGCAACTGTGAAACGATGACACCTGCACCATGATAGCGAAGACCGCCGGCATGGATATGGGCCGGAGCAAAATTGTGTCCTAAAGTAAACATCGGTAGCAACGGAGTATATCCGGCTTCATCACCGAAGTCATACTGGAACTTACCACGTGTCAGTTTCGGACAAGATGCAGGTTCGGCAGCAACGAAACGAGTCTTTTTTCCTTCCTGTATCGTGTGACGCATGAATGGGAAAGAGATACCTCCGAAGTTGGAACCACCTCCGAAACAACCGATTACGATATCCGGGTATTCGCCTGCCATTTCCATCTGTTTTTCGGCTTCCAGTCCGATAATAGTCTGATGAAGAGTAACATGGCTAAGCACAGACCCGAGCGTATATTTACAGTTGGGAGTCATTTGTGCCAGTTCAATAGCTTCAGAAATGGCTGTTCCCAATGAACCCTGATAAGTAGGGTGTTTAGTCAGAATATCCTTACCGGCACGGGTAGACATGGATGGAGAAGGGGTTACCTGTGCTCCGAAAGTCTGCATGATGCTGCGGCGGTATGGCTTTTGTTCATAACTGATTTTTACCTGATAAACAGCAGCTTCCAAACCGAAAACCTTAGCTGCATAAGAAAGAGCGGCTCCCCATTGTCCGGCACCGGTTTCAGTGGTGATGTTGGTAACTCCTTCTTCTTTGCAATAATAAGCCTGTGCCAATGCAGAGTTCAACTTATGTGAACCGATAGGGCTGACACTTTCATTCTTAAAATAGATATGAGCCGGAGTACCGAGTGCTTTTTCCAATCCGTAAGCACGAACCAGCGGAGTACTGCGATAGTACTTATACATTTCGCGTACTTCTTCCGGTATTTCGATCCATGCATCGGTTTGATTCAGTTCCTGATGGCACAGCTCTTTAGCGAAAATCGGATACAAGTCTTCCGCTTTCAGCGGTTGTTTGGTTCCCGGATGCAACGGAGGCATAGGTTTGTTTACCATATCAGCCTGAATGTTGTACCAGTAGTGTGGAATTTCTTCTTCGGGTAAAATATACCGTTTTCTTTTTTCACTCATAATATTGTAGTTTTTTAGTTTCTTGTTGCCAAAAGTACTCAATTTTTTAATATTCAGAAAATTTTGTCAACAAAGAATCGGTTCTGATTGTTATTTTAGTTAAGTTTGCACGACCCTGTTAAAAAAGATGATATGAAGATTTATCATAAGTTTTTATTGTATCAAAATAAACTGCTAAAACCCTATGTACGTATCCTGTTAGGACTGGTAGAAGCACTCACCTATCTGGCATCTCTGTTGTTGATTGTCGGAGTAGTATATGAACACGGCTTTCCCTTATCCGTAGATGAAGTGGCTAATTTGCAGACATTGTATAAAACAGTCTGGATTATCTTTCTGATTGATGTTACTTTACATATTTCACTGGAATACCGGAATACTAAAAAACAATACCGGCGATTAGCCTGGATATTAAGCGGGTTATTATATCTTACTTTAATACCCGTCATTTTTCACCGTCCGGAAGAAGAAGGAGCTATTTTGCAGATTTGGGAATTCCTGCATGGGAAGTTTTATCATCTCCTGTTATTATTAGTCCTTTCTTTCCTCAACTTGTCCAATGGTCTGGTGCGCCTGTTGGGACGGCGTACCAATCCGTCTTTGATATTAGCAGTCAGTTTTATGGCTATTATCCTGATTGGAGCAGGTCTACTGATGCTTCCGCGCTGCACGGTGAATGGTATTACCTGGGTAGACTCTTTATTTACGGCTACCAGTGCCGTATGTGTTACAGGTTTGGTTCCGGTAGATGTATCCACTACATTCACCACTTCCGGATTAGTTGTCATTATCCTGTTGATTCAGATTGGAGGATTAGGAGTGATGACATTAACCAGTTTCTTTGCCATGTTCTTCATGGGAAACACCTCCATTTATAATCAGCTTGTTGTACGTGATATGGTTAGTTCCAATTCGTTAGGTTCATTACTGTCCACCTTATTATATATATTGGGCTTTACCCTAGTCATTGAAGGGATTGGCATGGTTTCGATTTGGTTTAGTATTCACGGTACGCTGGGAATGACTTTGGAAGGCGAGTTAGGTTTTGCTGCTTTCCATGCTATATCAGCTTTTTGTAATGCGGGTTTTTCTACACTTTCCGGTAATTTAGGGAATCCGATGGTGATGACCAATCATAATGGACTGTTTATTTCTGTTTCTTTGCTGATAATCTTCGGTGGTATCGGCTTCCCCATTCTTGTCAATTTCAAGGATATTGTATTATATCACCTGCGTCGTTTCTGGAAATTGGTCCGTACACGCAAACTGGATCGTCACAAAATGCAGCATCTTTATAACCTGAATACGAAAATCGTGTTAATCATGACTTTTCTGCTTTTATTAATCGGTACATTAGCTATTGCTGCTTTTGAGTGGAATGCTTCCTTTGCCGGTATGCCTTTGGCAGACAAATGGACACAAGCTTTCTTTAATGCCACTTGTCCTCGAACAGCCGGTTTTAGTAGTGTCGACCTGGCATCATTGAGTGTGCAGACTTTGTTGGTTTATCTATTCTTGATGTGGGTTGGCGGTGGTTCACAGTCTACGGCAGGTGGTGTGAAAGTGAACGCTTTTGCAGTTGTGGTTCTGAATCTTGTAGCCGTATTGCGTGGTACTGAACGGGTAGAGGTGTTTGGCAGAGAATTATCTTACGATTCAATCCGGCGTTCCAATGCAACAGTAGTCATGTCATTGGGAGTGTCATTCATTTTTATTTTCACATTGAGCATACTCGAACCGGGTGTTTCCATTATGGCATTGACTTTCGAATGTGTCTCTGCACTTAGTACTGTGGGATCTAGTCTGAATCTGACCCCTCATTTGTGTGATGCCAGTAAGTTGTTGGTATCCTTGTTGATGTTTATCGGACGTGTGGGATTGATAACATTGATGTTGGGAATTGTCAAACAGAAAAAGAATACAAAATACCGTTATCCGAGTGATAACATTATAATAAACTAAAGATATGAAGTATATTATTATCGGTTTAGGAAATTACGGCCATGTGTTGGCAGAGGAATTGTCTGCATTAGGGCACGAGATTATTGGTGCGGATATTAGTGAAAGTCGTGTAGATTCAATCAAAGATAAGGTTGCTACGGCTTTTGTCATTGATGCCACTGACGAACAATCATTATCAGTGTTGCCATTGAATA
>OHAN01001157.1_pt1 | contig 22544 bp, 23 predicted proteins | sample 1577121 | NCBI WGS metagenome assembly OHAN01 (sample SAMEA3541554, study PRJEB24748) | human gut metagenome | biome: human gut; feature: human-associated habitat; material: faeces | place: China | collected 2012 | reverse complement strand
AGTTCATGGTGGCGGTGTTGATGTTCTCTTTTTCAAATACCACCGCGATTCCCATGCCTCCTTGTAACCAACCTTGGCTCCCTCGTATCTACCCTTTTCCATATCCTGCAGATATCTTTGGTAGAAGTTATTCGCGGCAAGCCATCCTATGGCTTCAGTTACACCTGCAACCGTTGCAGTATTGATGGCATTACCAATGACAGGAATCCAGCCAACAAGGAATTGAGAAACGGTTCTTCCGGTAACTGTTGCTGCTGCCGATGCCAGAATGCTCTTGGCCGCAGATTCAGTAATATTCAGATTAAACACGCCACCGAGGCTGACAATCATCGCAATTTGTATACAGTCTACAAGGTTCCTATTTCTGCAACCGTTATGTGGGTTGATAATCCTATTTGCAATGATTTTGTTTGTGAGTGGTGTACCAGAAAGCAGGAACTGGCAATGGGTGTAATTTCAAAATCTGAATAATATGAATGGATGATTTAGTGATTGCCGTCCTCGGACATGAACGGCAGACGTGAACCGCCTAATCAGCGGCGAAAAAAGGCGAATAAACGCCAAATAGACGCAGAGCAGCCCCCTGCTAATATCAAAATGGATGTTGGCAAGGGGCTGCTCTTTATTCATTTTCCGAGTGTCGTTCCGGGTGATTGTCCGCTTGTCTGACAGATAATCACTCTATGCGGTCATCGAAACGTGATTCATTTTCTTATAAAGTCAGCAAAAATGATTATTGAAGATATGGATTATTACGCCTTTTTCCCAAGGCTCTATTGTACCTGTCAAGTCGGCAGCTTCCAGCCACGACAAGTCGGCACTATCCGTTATGATGGTCGGCTTTGTCTTTTGAATATGACCATTGGTGTCGGCAACACCTTGATTTTCAATAAAAAGACGGCTACATTTTCCTGTACTATCTAAACCTTCGAGTATATACCGTGCAGATAACTGCAATGGATCATTTTTGAGCTGACGCTGTGTGTCCACGCCGCCCGGCAGGATTTTTCCTTTGAAGCCAGATCCCTCCGCGTCACCGCTGAAAAGTATCATACGGACGGTTCCTGTATTGCCCTTGACCTCAATGCAATCGCCAATTTCCACATGAATTGTAAGAACTTCTTCCATAAGATCACCCGGAAATTTTGATTTTGCCATTTTCCCGCACAACATAACTCATGGTCACAAAATCAACTTCCAATTCGGCTTTGGACTGCCCTTCCCAGACAAAAACCATCTTCTCGCCATCAGCGCAAACGGAGATTTTTGCGTTTCTTGTGAATGCTGTGCTTGCCTTACGGAAGCGCAACAGCTCAATCTGCTTTTGAACAACGTTTTTTGTGAGCGCATTCTGTACATCTTCAACGGTAAGGTTAGTACGATTGATTTCCTTATGACCGCCTGCCCCTGCTCTTGCTACCGCCTCGTGGTCATTTTGCCCGGCAAACAGGTCAAGATACCATACCTGCGGCTTTCCGGGCATGAAAAGCTGAATTGCACGGGCAACGAGCATTTTCTTGTCATCTTCGCCTAATGCACTGTAGTAGGTAGCATTGACCTGATAATACACATTCTTCTGGCCGTGCAGGTTCTTTACAAATCCGCCGCGTGCGACAATCAAGTCGATAAGCCCGGAAATCCGTTCTTCCGGTAAAAGGCCGCGCAAATCCAGCAGCGGGATACCATCATGGCAGCCCAGCATATTGACAGTATGGATGTCCTTGTCAATCAGTTCATTGGCCCAATTTGCAAGTGTCGTACCGTCTTTTTGCTCGATAGCGTCAATCAGAAGACCCGGCAGGAAGAAGTCATAGGTCAGATAACCAAAACCGGCCACCTTTTCATAAGTCTTTTCTTCATAACTTGCATGGATTTCCGGCAACAGAGTTAAGCCATACGGTTCGGCCAGTTTTCTGACCTGCTCCAAGGTATCCCACGTTTCGGGTTCATTCATGAAGTTATGACTGCCGGGCGCTTTCGGCGCATAAGCAAATGCGTCCAGACGAATGATTGCAGCACCGTAACCGGCCAGCTTCTTTAGGGTATCCTTGTAAAAATCCCACACCAAGGGGGATTTCAGGTTCAAATCCATCTGGCCCAGGTACTTGCGGCGGGTATCCAGATACGCGCAAAGTTCCGGCTTTTTGTCTGCCCAGCGGCCCAAATCCATGTCGGCAGGAGCAACACCTTCCTGTAGCTGTTTATTTATGATTTCTGTCAGCTTTTCCGCTGAGGCATACTGCAAATGGAACTGCCTCAGCAAGTCCTGCGCGTCTACGGAGTCGTAGAACACTTTCTGATAGAATGTATTCCAGTACGGAACCTTGGAGCCATCCGGCATACGCACCATCAAAATTGGCAAGCCGGGTTTGCGGAAAAACATCTTATCCAGATATTTTTTGTCTGGCTGAATATACCCCTCTGCGGTCATTTCCCCGCAGCCGTCCCAGAATTTGTTCCAATTGATGAAGAAATCTTTGTATTCGGACTCCTGCCCTTTCTCCAGCAAATCCTGAAACTGCGGAGAGAGAACAGATGCGTGGTTCAGAATAAAATCCAGCTTTAAATCAAGTCCAAGGGTTTTGAGCTTTTCTAAATCCTCGGCAGTGGCAAACAATTCATTGATATTATAGTCAATAACTGAAAAGCCTCTGTCCAGATCCGTATTATAAATACTGGGCAGAACATAAATGCTGCCAAAGGTATTCCGCAGTTCTTCGGATTCCAGTAAAGCAGCAATGCTTTTCAACGTTCCACCCATACTGTCGGGATAAAGATTCAGCATAGGCGCCAGTGCGTCTTCGTTTTTCATTGTTTGCCTCCGAATTTGTCCAGATAATCCGCCTGACTCAGAATTTTCCCATCCATAAGCTGAATAATGTCTGCGTGTTTTGCATTCTCGTTCAGCATAATCTGTTCCAGTTCCAGAACCAGTGCAATCAAAGGAGTGTCGGTATTTGCATTGCGGGCGCGGCGCTTACGGCGCTCTAAGGTATCCTCCGGCGAACTGTACAGAAAGAGATTCAGGTCAATTCCCTGCAGGGTGGGATTCCCCGCGTGAGTCCACTCTAAAAGCAAAACTTTTTTGTCTGCAAAATTTCCTGTATCGTAATGGAAATCTGCTTCTTCATTGCCGAGTTTACGCAAAGGAATCTGTGTTTTTCCATCGTGGAAAGCGTCAATCAGAGCCTGCACATCGGCATAGTCCTGTTCTGAGGCTGATCCCAGATATCCGGCAAGAGCCTTACGGCCGTGGCTCAGATAACTTCTGTGCCACGGATACAATTTACTGTATTTGGGGTCGGCGTCTACCATCTGTTTCTGTAAGGTGTTCAGTTCTTTCCACGCGTTATCGTCGTAGACACCGTCTGCCAACATTCCTTTGATTCCTGCCTGGCGCAAAATCCGCAGACGCTCTGCGTCATTCTGAACGGGGATGCGCCACGGATACTCATCACCGCCAATCAGGGCGCCCCCAATGCCGAGGTCTTCCAAATATTGGTGGATAAGCTTTGCCGTTGTAGATTTGCCAACGCCGGAGCCGCCGCTGATGGCAATAACCACTTTAGATTTTGTGCAATTCCGCAGTTGGTCTAATAAGGCGGAAAACAGTTTGGCCGCCTTGCTTTCGATAGAATCTGCACTTGGATGATTGGCTGTCCATTCGGTTCCCGTGGGGTAATTCTCCCAACTATTCTTTTTATCTGTCACGATATTCACTCTTCTTTTGTATCTACATTCAAATTTTTCCTGTATTCGTTTGGAGTAACGCCGGTGTACTTCTTGAACATTGTTGAGAAGTAAGTAAAGCTGTCAAAGCCAACCTGCATAGCAACTTCTCCGATTCTGACATTCGGTGTCAAAAGTAATTCTTTCGCTTTTTGAATCCGGTACTCAGAAATGGAATCTTTCAGGCTTTTCCCGGTTTCCCGCTTATAGACTTTACCCAGATATTCCGGGCTGACATAAAACTCTTCGGCAATACTGTTTCGGTCTATGTTTTCTGAATAATGGTCCCGGATATACCGATGAACCTTTTGGGAAATCGACTGCTGCTTTGCAGTCTGTTCCAAGCTGGAAAAAGCCGTTGAAATCAGATAGTTAGCCCAGCGGATAAAGTCCATCATCCTGCACCAGTGCCGAGTGCATGGCCGTGTAGATAGTCTTTTTGGCATAATATCTGTCACTTTCACTGTCACTGCGAATCAATTCCAGAGAAGTTTCTTCACTCAAAGTCAGATTTTTCAGTATGTTATCGGCACGCTCTATACGATTTTCCAAATTGACGCTGTAAATGGACAGCATATTGTCGGCAGCAGTTTCCATTTCTGCTGTAGCGGTATCACGCATATTCGCGACCAAAACCACAAAAAGAACCGTCAGCAGAATCAGCTGCGCAAAAAGCATGATGGAAAGATTTCGAATAAAAGAGCCTTTTTTCATTGGCATACGCCTCCGTTCGTTCATCTTATATCCTACTTACTTTCCATCAAAAAATCAATATTGATTCAATTTTACACCGTTATTTCTTCCAGCTTTTGAATGAATGCGGTGAGTTCTTTTGCCATCTTCTGCTGCGTCACTTCACTGGGGTGCCCGCAGGCACCGACAGGGTCTGCCGGACTCATGCGGCAGTACTTGAAGCAATAGACATTCTTGTCGTTTGTTTCAGCCTTATAGGCGTTCACAGCGTTTACCATCGTGTCGTAGAAGTAATAATCCATACTTCCCATGGCACAGATGATTTTGGTCTTAGCGCCGTTGCATTTGCGCACAGTTTTCAGAAAATGAATGTAATCTTTCCCATACTGCTCTTCAATCTTGTTCGGTTCGTCTGAAAAAGAAGCTGCTGTAGAATCATTTGTTCCAAGATTGATAACAACATAGTCAACCGAGTGCATTGTAAAATCCCACTTGTCTGCATCCAGTTCTGACATCTGCTGCGAGGGTCGATCCGTGTATTCGTAAAGCATATTCATGGCAACAGGCATCGGGATTTCTTTGCGAGGAGCAAGGCAGATACCGGAAATACACATCATCTGCCAGTCCATACCGAGGTTCCTGGCTGCTGTAGGGCCGTGCGCCATCCATACATTTTCTTCCTGTGGATAATAAAAACGGTCCTTTTCCTCCGTTCCCAGTCCAAATCCGCAGGTAATAGAATCGCCGATAAACTCAATACGCTTTTTGTCCTGCGTTTTAGGTTGACTCAGAATACTTCCATCAGTGCAAAGGCCGCTCAGCGCAAGACCTGTTTTGATATTTTCAGTAAGCTTTACTACGCGAATCACGTGTTCAGCCTCATCACCGCAGGCATACAGCAGATGAGAAGTGGCCCTGTCATTTATCTCAAAGGTTCGTGCAGGCTCTTCACTTCCGTCCACGAATACTGAAACCCATGGCCATACCGTTCTATGCGGCACATTTGGATCACCAGGAGTTCCATCATATTCTTCACTGCTCTGCGCTTCCAGTTCTGCAAACAAAACAGTTCCCTTGAACTTCACAGTAAAACCGGAGCAGCTCCAATTATAATGAAGCTTGTTTTCGTGTATCCAAGTTCGTCCCTGCAGGCTGATTTTATCCTCAATTTCATGCCAGTTATAATGTGTCATCATACTTTTCTCTCCAGAAAGTGATAAAGGTCTTTTGTAGGCAGATAATGAACCGGTAATTCGTGGTTCACCAATTCACCAATCCAGTCCTGCGCATAGCGCATACCCAGCTCTTCCATGTTGAAGTGCCCGATGTTGAATATTGCCTTGTTTCTCCCAAGCGCAAGTGCGTCACGGACATAAGATACAACCGTCCATTCGATAATCTCGCCAGGAATGATTGCGTCCAGGCCCTGCTCCATGGCATTGATGAGATCTGTACCATATTCGGTGGTTTCTGTCTGAGCGCCAAAGCCCGGGAACAGATGACCGACAATGGCAACTTTGCGAATCTTATCCGTTGGATTACCGACAATCCGCAGACCATTCATGTCGAGCTTTTCTTCCAGGTACCGACCCAGTTCTTCAACGGTCGTTTCCGGCAGCTCAAAGAGGTAACCCATAGGCACTCTGATATTGCTTTTCTCGCTGGTAACATAGTACTTTTCCCAGCCAAGATATTTCATTACGCCTGTAAAGATGGAATCAGGGTTATGTGCGTGCATATGATCGTGGTCGCGCCATACTGTAATGCCGTACTTTTCCAACAAGGCCTTCTTTTCCTCATACACGGAGTTTGTCCCGCCTGCACGCCAATCCGGATAATCCTCTGTCGAATAGAAAATCGGTTCATGGACGACAAGCAAATTACAGCCAAGTTCCGCCGTGCGGCGAATCACATCTACAGTTGGCACCAGTGCCGTGGCAATGCCTTTGCATTCGGCATCAGGATTGCCAATTTTATAGCCATCACACCCGGCATAGTCTACCGGAAACTGCGGGTGATATTCCAGAATTTTCTGTATCACATCACTGTTTTTCATCGTTTACAACCCCTTTCAGGTCATGAATTTCCAACCAGCCGATGCAGAGCTTTCCCCACTCCGCAATGTGCGGAACCTCCGCAGCCAAATCGTTTTCTCCATCGGCCATACCTAAGCCATGGACACCACCCTCAAAAATATGCAGCTCATACGGGACTCCGGCATCCTGCAGTGCTTTCGCAAGGCACAGGCCATGGCGGCCATCATCACTCAGCGTTTGCCAGATGAAGAACGGCGGGCAATTTGGGGTTACATTTTTCTCAGGTGCAAGATAAAAGCGGTCTTTCGGTGTATCACCAAACAAGTCGTTTTCTGGAGATTCCATCATAAAAGGCTGCGGAAAAGAGACCTCAGACATTGCTCCATAACAGACAACACAGGCATCAGGCCGGGAAGAATACTGCTCGACCGTATCTTTGGAAGAAGCATTACCGTTATCATAATGAGTTGCACAGTTACCGCAAATCATGCCGCCGGCAGAAAAGCCCAGCACGACAATTTTATCGCCAATCCTGAAATCTTCTTTGTTAGCCCGCAACAGACGAATAGCCCGCTGCATATCAGCCATAGAAGCATAGCGGTCATATGGGAGAAGCCGGTAAGAAAGAATCGCGGTGTTATACCCTGCCTGATGGAAATACCATGCGGCATTCGGTCCCTCACAGCCGGTGCGCCAGGAGAATCCGCCGCCGTGAGCAACCAGGATCGTCGGGGAATTCGGATTCCCCGGAACAAAAACGAGATACGGTTCGCCCTGAAGCGCTGTACCTTCTCTCCAACCGGGCGTCTTATCCCAAAGCGGAGTCTTTTTAAAGCCCTGCATACCGTCATTCCAGAGTTTCAGGTTCCCCTCTACGTCCAACGTTCCATCCGGCAGCCTGTGCTTTGAAACATTTCGGATAAAGGCATGGTTCGCCACTTTATCCTGTAGCAGTGCCACATTCTCAGCGTAGTTACTCATTGCTTGTTTTCTCCCAACATCCACTGAACAGCCGGTTCAATATTGCTGTTCCAGAAGTTAAAATCATGCACACCGGCGCTCTCTTTATAAGTGAAATCAACCTGTTCGGCCTGAAGGAACCGGCGGAAAATCTGATTTTCCTTATACAGGAAATCCTCTGTGCCAATGGCCAGATACAAGCCCGGAATTCTATGTCCTTCAGCTTTCAGTTTTTTGACGAGGGTTTCCGGGTTATTATCACTGTCTGCGACCTTCTCCGGCTCCCCGAACATTAAGCGGTAATATTCGTAGTTCGCCACAAAGTCAGAAAATCCGGGCTTCATCTTCTCAACGTTGTGAACAATCAAAGCACCGGACAGAGAAAAAGCCTTTTCAAAGGTATCCGGGAACGCAAGTGCCGTATGGACGGCGCCGAAGCCGCCCATCGATAAGCCACCGATAAAAGTATCTTCCCGTTTGGCAGGCAGATGAAATGTTTTTTGTACATATTCAACCAGCTCTTTGCCGACATAGGTGGCATACTTGCGGCCGGTCGCTTCTCCATCCAGATAGAAGCTGTTCTCCCCTGCTGGAAGAATCACGGCAAGGTTGTATTTGGAAGAAATGTCTGCCGCATTTGAATAAAGCGCCCAATCCAGATTTCCGCCATTATACCCGTGGAGAAGGACGAGCGTCTTTGTCGGGCGGTCATAGTGGTAGTTTCCCTGCGTCATCTCTGCCGGAACATCGTTGGGGATAAATACCTTGATATTGACCGGCCGGATAAGGCACTTGGAATAGAAATCAACAGAAAACAGCGCCATTTTTTAACATCCTCTCTTTTACTGTCATTGAACTCGATTTGCAGTGTACACAATCATTGCGTCTTGTACACAGCGGATATGCCCCGGCATTGCGGGAATATAGTCATAGATTTCAAATGCGTCCGGGTCTTGCAAAATTGCCTTTGCACAATGCTGCATGGCCGTTATGTACCCAGCTGGCAGCATAAGCCGCCCATGGCTGGGGCATAACCATTGCGCAGTGTTCAGAATGTCTTGATGTGTCTGCAAGGAGTGCTCCATTGCTTTCACGGTCAGTAAATCCGGGTGCTCACCGCCTGGAAATCCATCAATAACCAGCGTTGGCGTGGAAAGAATGGCGTCCCCCGAGAACAAAATTCCTGTTTTATCGTCTAATACCATACAGTTTCCTGCACTGTGGCCGGGTGTATGAATCACGGTTTCCGTTCGGCCGCCCAAATCCAACGTGCAGCCGTCTGAAACAGTACAGACCTTGCTTTCTGCAAGGGAAACCAAATCTTCTTTTCTATAGGGCAACGCCTGGGGAAGCAAACGCGAATCCGGGGCCATAAGAGCATTCTTCCAGTAGGATACATCGTACTCGTGCATATACACGATATCAAACTGCGCATTGCCACCGGTATGATCGCCATGCCAATGGGTATTGAACACGGTCACAGGCAAATCCGTTAGCTGCCTGATTACAGCTTGCAAATTTCCGATACCGTATCCTGTATCAATCAACAAGGCGGACGATTCACCGCAAATCAAGTGCATCCAGACAGAGCCGCCGGAATCACCGTCATCAAAGTACAAATGTATGATGTTGGAATCAATACGGTTACGAAATCCCTTTACATACGGATCTCCCACAAAGGAAATGCCGTCTTCTTTCCGAATGGCAGTAGCAAATGCGTCTTGCTGCTGCATGAGTTCTGTCCAGCGCATATGTTTCAGCCTTTCACTGCACCGACAACAACACCGCGAACCAGATATTTCTGGACGAACGGATAGCCCGCTCCAGCCGCCTGTTACTGCCTTGATTCTTCGCCGCTTTCTCTGTACTGCTGCGGAGTAACGCCGATTTGCTTTTTAAATGTACGGATAAAATAAGACGCATCGGTAATTCCAACCCGCTCGCTGATATCCAGAATCGATAAATTTGTATTCAATAACAGCTGTTTGGCCAGCGCCAGGCGCTTTTGCAAAATATACTCTCCCAAGGTCACTCCCATCTGCTTACGAAACAGTTTGGTCAGATAATCCGGATTGAGATATACGATCTTTGCCAGTTCCTCCCGCTGTATTTTAAGGGATATGTTATCCGCAATATACTTTTTTACTACTGCAATAGCATTTTCGCTGCCACTTTCTTCCGGTCTCAAGATTTCCGCCAAACGTTCTCCTTCCCGCTGCCGCCTTACCCGCTCCACTGCTTTTGCAAGAATAGTCTCCAGTTCGGGAATAGGAACCGGTTTTAAAAGATAGTCAAGCGCCCCCAGCTTTACCGCTTCCTGTGCGTAGGAAAAATCCGCATGACAGGTATAAAAGGCGCTCACAATATTTGGATGATTCTCCTTTTGCCAACGAATCAGCTCTATTCCGGTTCCGTCTGGCATTTCAATGTCCGTCAGCAGAATATCCACTGGAGCCTGTTGTAGAACTGAGATTGCCCCCTGCTTGCTGTAGGCTTTCATCACTTTTGTGATTCCCACCCCCTTCCAATCCACACCTGTTTCAAATCCAACCAATGCCAGCTTTTCGTCGTCTACAAGCAGGATGGTGATTTCTTCCATACCACATTGCCCTCCTTATCATTCCTGCAAAATCAGAGGTAGCCGTACTTCCGTAACGGCTCCATGGTCGTTATAAATGGTTATGGATGCTTTTTCTCCATAGATAATACGCAAACGCTCTTGTACATTTCTGATTCCAACATGCTCTTCCCCATCTTTCTCCTCGGACGTTCCCTTTTGAACGGCCTGTATTACTGCCGCACTGTATCCCGGGCCATCATCTCTTATGGTCAACACCGCCGCTCGAAGCTCCTCCGACTTACGGACTGATACCCAAAGATTCCCGCACTCTTCTCTGCGCACTGCATATTTTACGCTGTTTTCAACAAAGCTTTGCACTACAAACGGTGGAACCAGTAATTTTCTCAGGGAACCATCCACATCCACCATTGACGAGTTAAAATCTCCAAACCGAATCTTTTGGATTTCCAGATATTCTTCCACATGTCTTAGTTCTTCTTCCAATGTCACCAATTCTTTCACATTATGAAACATATAACGGGAATAATGAACCAGATGCATAGCAACCTGCTGAATTTTGGCACAATCTTTAACCTGTGCCAGAGAATAGATGATATTCAGAGCATTGAGATAGAAATGTGGTGTTACCTGTAACTGAAGATATTGCATCTGCGCTTTGTTTACCTGTATCTGATGTTCATAATTTTCTATTTTCAAATTTTTGATTTCCTGGGACATCTGATTGAATGTACTACCCATCACCTGATATTCCTGAATGGGGGATTCCTCCTGAATTCTAGCCTGAAAATCGCCCGTTCTCAAACGTCGCATTTCCTGTACAATACTGTCGATTGGCCGCAGAATAAACCGACTGCCAAAAACAATAATCAATAGAAAGCCGATGCCTGTAATCAAAACAAAAACAACCAGAATCGCCTCCATAACAAACCGTCCCTGCGCGGCAATCAATTCTTTATTAGTAAGCGTACCAATACGAAAGCTATTTCGCAGAGCACCTGTGGATGTTATAAGATATTCTTTTTCTCCAATACAGGCAAATGTGCCGTTGCGCATCGGAAGATCCGCCTTTATATCTGGGATCGTACAGTCCAAAAGATTTCCCTGGAAATCTGCAAGGAACAAATCCACACCCTGCGGGTCTCTTAGCGACTCCAGTTGAGAAAAAATGGTATCCACCGCAATGCTTGTCGCCAGATAACTGTTTCTGATTTTGTAATAATGAACGATATAGGTTTGATCATTCACCTGATAAAATGCATAGTTCTCTTTGGGCAGCGCAATTCTTTTCCCCATATCTTCCAATTTCAAGAAAATCTGTTCCTCCAGGAGTGATTGTGTTCGATAATCATCGATAGTACCTGAGTGGATGCGGACATTCTTCCCATTTCCCTGGTAGCTGTATACAATATCACAAATGTTCGGATTAAAGCCAATAATCCGATTCATGGTATCATTAACATTCTGCAATGCAATTCGATATGGCATTTCTGTTTCGTCGCTTTCGATACACGCGATATCCTGCGACTTATCCAATAAAAGATATAAATATTGTTCCACACTTTCAGCCGACTGGTCCACACCATTTACATAGATCGATAATGTATCCTGCAATCCCGATACCGTTTGCTCTGTTTGCATTTTTTGAACGCGCTGGCGCACAAATAAAAACGACAACATCATAACAATGAACAAAAGGCTCCAGAACAATTTCATCCAATGCGAAAGGCGATAGTTCTTTCTATTTCCCATGGTCGTTTTCTCCTTGTTAAGCCCATTCTCCGCATATACACATCGGCAAAACAGAAGGTCTTACCGTCATAGTGAACTAACACCGTGACAGTAAGACCCAATGAACCTGTCGCCCGCCACATTCCTCAGATGCAGAGTACTCAATGGATTAATTTACGGAGCCTCTCCAGCATTTCAAAATATTGCTGTCTGCTGAGCCCCGCAAGTCTGCAGCGCAAAGGCATATATTCATAATGTGCTTGTAAAATTTGTTTTTCATTTTCATTATCCAGTATCTGTTCCTGTTTGTCAATACACACCCCATAGGCCTCCAGAATTTCTATTGCTCCCGGAAGTGACAATACATCGCCCAACGGAGTAAACAGGTCGATCTGCTGTAAATTTGTATGAACTCCTTGCACATCCACCTCAGTTTTCATAACTATTTTTCGTGAGGATTGGCCGATTTCCAATTGGTAGGTTCCGGATTCCACAAACCACACATTCATATCTTCCCGGAAAAAAGCAAATGCTCGGCTATTCAACGCAAATCGAACCCTCTTTGTTTCACCAGGTTCCAGATAAACTTTCTCAAACCCCTTCAGCTCGTGAATCGGCCGATGTACCAAAGTGGATTCAGGCGGTGCAACATACAGCTGGACCAGTTCCTTTCCGGCACAATCCCCGGTATTTGTCACATCCACGCTGACTTCCAACGATTCTCCTTCCCGAAAAGTTTTTCTCTGCGCTCTGAAATTGCTGTAACCAAAAGTTGTGTAGGACAATCCATGCCCAAAGGGAAACAGAACTTCCATCTGTTTGGTATCGTAATATCGATAGCCCACAAAAACACCTTCTGTATAGTGAACCTTGTTGCCTTCTCCAAAATAGTTCAAGTAACAGGGCGTATCTTCCAGGCGTACAGGAAAAGTCTCTGCAAGATGGCCGCTGGGATTGACCTTTCCTGTAAGGATATCTGCCAGCGCACTTCCCACAGCTTCACCACCCAAATATGCCTCCAACACAGCTTTTACCTGCTGTATCCACGGCATTTCCACGGGGGCCCCATTTTGCAATACCACAACCACATCATGACCCGCCTGTGCAAGCATCTGAATCAGCTCGTTTTGTTCTTCCGGCAATCTCATATGGGTGCGATCATACCCCTCTGATTCAAAGCTTTCCGGCAGGCCAGCAAACACCACCACTATATCCGCATTCTTGGCCATACAAAGAGCTTCTTCTCTTTCTGCAATGATTCCTCCACCTTTAACCGAAAAGCCTTTGCTATAGGATATATTTTCCTGAAATCCGACAGCCTTGCACAGATACTCCCAAGGCGAGTCCACCGTGGTCGTATTAATATGCGAGCTGCCTCCTCCCTGATAGCGGGGAGTCATCGCAAATTCCCCCACCACCAGGATTTTTCTGCCCGGTTTCAGCGGAAGCACACCCTCATTTTTCAACAACACTGCAGATTCTTCTGCAGCTTTTTTTGCTAATTCATGGTCCTTTTTATAATCAAACAGTGTCTGGGGGAATTTGCTCTGCTTTGCCTTAAAAAAGATCTTTAACAGTCGTTCCACAGCCTGATCCAATATTGCTTCAGAAAGTGTTCCATTTTGGACGGCTTGTACAATCTCTTCGTCTGTTCCATTACCCAAGGGGGGCATTTCAAGTTCCATACCGGCAATCAAATCTGGAACTCGGTCATTGGTTGCCCCCCAATCGCTTACCACAAATCCGTCAAATCCCCACTCTTCTCTGAGGATCCCCGTCAAGTACTTGCGGTTTTCCGCTGCATAAGTACCATGGATCCGGTTATACGCACACATAATCGTCCATGGTTTTCCCTCACGCACGGCTCCTTCAAAAGCGGCAAGATAAATCTCTCTTGCAGTCCTCTGATCCATTTCCGAACTGATACTGAATCGCCGAGTTTCCTGGTTATTTGCAAAAAAATGCTTAAGACACGCACCAATTCCCTGGGACTGCAGACCCTGAATATATTCTACAGCCATATTGGAAGCAACTAATGGATCTTCCGAAAAATATTCGAAGTTTCTGCCACAAAGAGGAGAGCGTTTGATATTAATGCCAGGCCCCAGCAAAATATCAACATCCTCTGCCTGGCATTCTTTACCCAGAGCAACGCCAACCTCTTTCAGCAAGTTTTTATCAAAAGATGACGCCAAGGCGCATCCGGCAGGGAAGCATACTGCACGGATACTTTCCATCATCCCCAAATTATCTGTTCCTTCCACTTGTTTGCGCAGCCCGTGCGGACCATCGCTAACACGAACAGACGGAACCTGAAGGCGTTCCACCCCTTTGCTTTCCCAACCATTGCTTCCGGAGCAGAGACTGGCCTTTTCTTCCAGCGTCATCTGATCTATGATCTGCCGTATTTTCACATTTTCCTCCTCGTTCACATCAGCCTTTCACTGCGCCCAGCGTCATGCCTTTTACAAAATATTTTTGGAAGAAGGGGAATACACAAACCAGCGGAAGCGCCCCCGCCACTGCCACCGCCATACGAACTGCAATGGAAGGCATGGAGCTCATATCTAGGCCGTGAGCCGTTCCCATCTGCTCCAACTGTTGGGCATTGATCAGCATATTATTCAAAAAGACCTGGACCGTATTCAGATTCTTATCTGTAATATAATACAGACCATTGGTCCAATCATTCCAGTATGCCAAACCAGACATCAAACCAATGGTTGCCATGATTGGCAGGCTGATTGGCAATACAATGCGGAACAATGTAGTAAATTCATTTGCGCCGTCTACTCGTGCGCTCTCTAACAGCTCTTTGGGCACATTGGTTTCAAAGTATGTGCGCATGATCATCACATTGAAACCATTTGCCACCAGATTGGGCAACAGATACGCCCAAATCGTGTTTTTAATTCCAAACATCTGCGTCCACATCATATAGCTGGGGACCAGACCTCCTGAAAACAACATGGTGAAGAATACTATGAAATTCAATATTCTCCGTCCCGGCAGATTCCGGATCGACAACGTATATGCAAGGAGCGTGTTCACACATAACGCCATGATTGTTCCCACAATGGTGACAAAAATCGACATGCCGTATGCCTTATAGATTGTGGCGCTGTAAAACAAATATTTGTAGGCATCAATGCTCCAACCAGTTGGAAAAAAAGAATATCCGTTGGTTACAAGACTTTCCTCTGAGGAAAGAGATACAATCACCAGCAAAATAAGCGGCAGGATGCAAATCACACTGATCACAACCATAACAAAATGCATGAAGAAGTCATGTCTTTTTTCTTTTGCAGCCATAAATATCCCTCCTTTTATCAGAACAATGCATTTTCACGGCTTACCTTTTTCACCAGCATATTGCTGAAAAGGACCAGAATGAAACCAACCATCGACTGATAAAAACCTGCGGCAGCGGACATGCCTATATTATTGTTTTTGGTCAGGCCATAGAAAACATATGTATCAATCGTCTGAGTAACCTGAAACAAACTGCCAGACTGCATTGGCACCTGGTAGAACAGGCCAAAATCCGAATAAAAGATCTTCCCCACCGCCAGAATAAACAGTGTGATAATCGTAGGCTTTAAGCCGGGCAGAGTGATCTTAACAAACTGCTGAAAACGACTTGCACCATCCAGTGAGGCCGCCTCATAGAAACTGGGATCGATTCCAGAAAGACTGGCCAGATAAATCACACTGCTATATCCCACAGATTTCCATAATTGGACAAAGGTGAGAATAAACGGCCAATACTTTGGTTCCCGATAAAATTGAATTGGATCCAAACCCATCGGTTCCAGAATCGCTTTATTGATAAAGCCTGTATCTCCCGCCAAAAAAGCATTGGCCAAAAAGGCCACAACGATAATCGATATAATGTATGGGAACAGAATAATCGTTTGATATATTTTTTTTGAAGTTTTCCCCTTGATTTCATTCAAGCAATTTGCCACCAAAATCGCGCAAATATTTCCCAGTAAGATAAACACAACATTATACAGAATGGTGTTTCGGGTAATCATCCACGCATCACTGGTGTTGAACAGAAACTGAAAATTTTCCAACCCACACTTGGGGCTTCCGTAAATTCCTTTTCGTACATCATATCGTTCAAACGCCAAGATCAATCCTGTCATGGGGATGTAATTGTTGATAAACAAATAGATCAATCCCGGCAATGCCATTACATAAAATGGCCAGTATCTCAGCACCTTTTTCAGTTTTCCGCTCTTTGTTATCTGAACCATAATGCCCTCCTATCAAAACGGACGCCGCACTTAATCAGTCCGGCGTCCGCTGACTATGTTTCAGTTGCCTGTATTCTATTTACAAACAATCTGAACCTATTCACCTTTTATTTTTGTGCAAGGAATTCATCATACTGAGCCTGCTTGGCGGCAATGATATCGTCAAGACCAGCTTTTTTCAGAGCTTCGTTCAATTCGCTGATTGCCTGGTCCACATCCTGCTGGCCATTCTCTTCCACATTCACACAGTACTGCTTGATGATGTTGGTGCAAGCGGTAACCTGATTGGAAACAACCGATGTGTCGAAGGTGAATCCAAATGCAGGAGATTCTTTTGCGCTGTTATTGTACGCATTCATTTGCTCACCATAATTTTCGATGGCATCGGTTACCCATTCACCGGCCAGCCAGCCATTGGGCATAACCCAGTCAATGTTGGGATAATAGCTATTGTTCATGGCATCCTGGCCTTCCAGAAAATCATACTTGCCGTTTTCGGTCACCTGATAATTCACATCCTGAATACCATTGCAAATCAAATCTTCCACCTGCTCGTTGGTATACAGCAGATTGAGCAGCTTCATGGCAGCGGCCGGTTTTTCCGAAGTAGACATGATGTGCCACTGGGTACCAGCAGCGATGGAGCTTGTTTTATAAGCTTCGCCCAAGGGAATAATATCCAGGTTCACACCAGTGCTGGGGATATACTCTTTCGCAATAAGTTCATGCTGCGAAAGCAGACATGCAAAAGTCATATCTGCGCTGACTAGGGTCCAGTAGTTTTCATTGAGCACTGCCGAATCCGGATTCAGATATCCCTTCTGACTAAAATCATGCAAAGTCGTGCACAAATCCTTGTATTCCTGAGTCTCAAACAGATTTACTACGGTGTTCTGATCGCCATCATACATAATGACGCCGAGATTGTCGCCCAGCGTGTCCCAATTGCCAAAGGTAGAAGACAACGCACCGCTGCTGCTACCCGTATAAAGAGGAGTCGACATGTTGGGATATGCCTCCACAACCTTAGCCAAGATGGGATCCAGATCTTCCAGAGTTCTTACTGTACTCATGTCCAAATTCAGCTGATCAGCCATATCCTTGTTGTAAATAATCAGCGGTGTCTTTGCAAATTCGTGCATGCTGGGTACGGCATACAGAGCGCCGCGATATTTGCAGGCGTCGATGTTATCACCCAGAACATCTTTGATCCCCTGCCCATATTCGTCCAGCAGTTCACTCATATCCAAAAACGCCCCGGAATTCATTGCATCGGTAACCACCTGAGTTACAATAAGGTCAATATCCTCACCGCCGGAAAGAAGCATTGCTTGCTGTGAAATGAACTGCCCGCCCTCTAGGCAATTTAACTTTACATGCACACCAATTTCTTTTTCTGTGATCTCATTGACAGCTTCTTCCACTTTCGCCACATCATCAAAATTGTTGAACGAGAAGTAAGTAACATTCACTGTCTCCACTGCACCAGAGTCCTGTGCCGCTTCTCCTCCGGATCCGCTTTGTACCGCCGTAGCATTTCCACCGCCGCATGCTGTCATTACAGATGCCAGCATAGTTGCAGCAATCGTCGCACTGAGCATTTTGCAAATTTTACTTTGAATCATATCGTTTCCTCCTGTCAATTTCACTCAAAAGTTTCACCAACTCTTGAATTCCTATGTATAAATTATACACAAACCAATCCAGCTACCCGTATAATAAAACCGGCCAAATAATAGTACAATCCAGACACATCTCCTCGCCAGAGGAGACTTCCTGTATCCTGTGTCCGTTATTGTCCAGAGTGCGCAAGCAAAACAACAGCCCATCCATTTGCCGCTTCCGGCAAAGATGGGCTGTATTTTATTCTTTTTCATATATAGAAGCATAAATTTCACGCACAGGTGGCATGTCTCTTTTTCAATTCTCATGCATACACTAATACTATAATTTTTCTGCAACTTTGGCAAATCATTCAACATATTGAATTTCTCATCGTGTTCTCTGTTGTTTAAAGCTGCCTCTGCCCTCCAACAAAGTCGTTTAACAGGCAATCCGCTACACTATCTATGGAATTTTCTTTTCTGGCCCCCCTTCGCAAACATCATCACGAAAGGTCTTAAAGTCATGGCAAAAAATCGAGACGTCATCGCCATTTATTCCCGGAAATCCCGCTTCACCGGCAAGGGCGAAAGCATCGGCAATCAGGTGGACATGTGTCGGACATACATTCACACTGCTTTTGGTGAGACTTACGCCGCCGGGGCGGTCGTGTTCGAGGACGAGGGATTCTCCGGCGGGAATCTGAACCGGCCGGATTTTAAAAGAATGATGAAAGCCGCCCGGGAGCATCAGTTCCGGGCGGTGGTAGTCTACCGGCTGGACCGAATCAGCCGCAACATCAGCGACTTTTCCTCTCTGATTCAGGAGCTGGGGCGGCTGGAGATCGACTTTGTTTCCATCCGGGAAAGCTTCGACACCTCCAGCCCCATGGGCCGGGCCATGATGTACATCGCGTCAGTGTTCAGTCAGCTGGAACGGGAGACCATCGCCGAACGCATCCGGGACAATATGCATGAGCTGGCGAAAACCGGACGCTGGCTGGGTGGAACAACCCCTACCGGCTACACCTCGGAAGCGGTCAAAACCATCACCGTGGACGGCAAGAACAAGCGTGCCTGCCGGTTGAAGCTGATTCCCGAAGAAGCCACAATTGTTCGCACCATCTATCAGTTGTACCGCGAAACAAACTCCCTTACCATGACCGAAGCAGAGCTTCTGCAACGCAGAATCAAAACAAAAACAGGGCGCGACTTCACCCGGTTTTCCATCAAAAACATCCTTCAGAATCCCGTCTATCTCATTGCTGACCGGGATGCCTGCCAGTATTTTCTGGATAAACAGGCGGATCTGTTTTCCGGAGTGGAGGAATTTGACGGCATCCGAGGCATTCTAGCCTACAACCGCACCAATCAGGAGAAAGGTCAGGCCACAGTCTTTTTACCGGTCAGGGAGTGGATTGTAGCGGTAGGGCAGCACCCCGGCATCATTCCGGCCCATACCTGGATCACTGTTCAGGAGTCTCTGGAGCGCAACCGTTCCAAGTCCTACCGCAAGCCCCGCAGCAACGAAGCTCTGCTCACCGGCCTGCTCTGGTGCCGCTGCGGCAGCCGGATGTACCCAAAGCTCTCTCAGCGGGTCACGGCAGAGGGGAAACCTGTCTACGCCTATGTGTGCAGGAAAAAAGAACACAGCAAGCCTTATCCCAATCAGCAGTTGCTCCCTCGCCAATAAAAACTTTAAAATTGAAAGTATGTGCAAATGCTTTCTCTGCAACGGAGGTAATTGTACTAGGAATTTTTGAGGCTCTGCGGGTTGTGCTTGCTTGCATCCACATGGACGTGCATTCCGCAGCTGTCGTTTACGATGCCGCCTGCGCGGCGTAAGGAACGGACAACCTCCTGCAGCTTTTCCATCTCGCCGTATTCGAGTTTCGGAGAGTTCAATTCGACCTTGTAGGTCTCCCCGATAAGAACAGACCGCCTACGGCATTCGGGATGGATGCTGCCGTCCCGGACGATTTTCCACTCTTTACCGTCCAAATCTTTGACCCTGTAGGCATCGTAGCCACCACCGGAATGCTCGGCGCGGGTGCCAAATAAGTCGGCCAGCGTTTGGGCTGCCGTGGCGCGGTTTATCCCGGTCAGTTCAATTTCACAGCCAAAATACTGGTCTTTGAAATCAAGGGGCAAGCGCCTCACCCCGCAGTTCTGCGTCCATCTTGGCAATGCGCCGTCCGATGGCTTCCACCACATGGACGGTCACGCCGTTGCCTGCCTGCTTGTAGGCTTGCAGGAATTGGGCGAGCGCAAAATTGCGCTATTCTGCTGCATCCCGGATTCGGACAAATCTCTCAACTATCTGGTCGGTATGATTTATACCCAGCTAATCCAGACGCTGTACCGTCAAGCGGACCGCGTACACAAAGGACGCTTGCCTGTTCCGGTGCATTGCCTGATGGACGAGTACGCCAACATTTCCTTGCCGAAAGACACCTTTTTGTCAGCATTGGCCACCATGCGTTCCCGCGCCATTTTCTGCTCCATCATCGTGCAGAACATGGCACAGTTGAAAGCCATGTACAAGGACGATTGGGAATCGCTGGTCGGTTTGTGCGACGAGTTCCTCTATCTCGGCGGCACCGAGAAAGAAACCCACAAATATGTTTCGGAACTGTTGGGCAAGGAAACCATCTCCACGACCAGCTATAACCAAAGCAAAGGCCGCAGCGGCAGTTACAGCATCAATCAACAGCAATCCGGGCGCGACCTTATGACCCCGGACGAGGTGCGGCTGCTGGACAACAGCAAGTGCATTTTGTTTATCCGAGGGGAGCGCCCGGTGGTTGACCTGAAATATAATCTGCTCAAACATCCGAACATCCGCTACACCGAGGACGGCGGCGCAGCCCCTTACGACTACACCGCCGCCGACAACGCGCGGGACGATCTGCCCGGCGCACCCGACAATTACGAACTGCTGGATATAGACGATTTTCTGCCCGCCGAAGCGGCAGAGATGAAGCCAACCATACAAAGAATCAGGAGGCCCAAATGAAGCTGAATCATAACAAAAAATCTGTAAAAATTTCTCTCAATTTGTTTGCGCTGTACGCCGTCATGGTGTGCGGCGTTGTTTTTGCCTTGCCCGCCTTTGCCGCAGATGACCCGCTGGTCGTGGTCGAAAATCTCTCCACTTTCATCTTTTCGCTGATTCGCGCCGTAGGTCTTATCCTGCTGGGGTGGGGCATCGTGCAGGTCGGTCTGTCCTTGCAGAGCCATGACCCCAGCCAGCGCAGCCAAGGCTTCCTGACGCTGGCTGGCGGGCTGGTTATCACGTTTGCCAAGGAAATCCTCGACCTCATTACCGCGTGAGGATTGCTCCAAGAAGAAAGGCGGTGATGCCCTGTGGGTGAGTCATGGATCGTCAGCAACTTAAACGCCGCACTCTCCACATGGAATGACAAGCTGGCAGAAATATGGTCGCTGCTGACCGAAAGCCCGCAGACCTTCAAGGACGGGCAGGTTTGGGGCGTGATGACCGGCATCCACAGTGCGTTGCAGGCAATCGGTTATGGGCTGCTCGTGCTGTTTTTTGCTGTCGGCGTTATGAAAACCTGCGGCAGCTTTGTGGAAGTGAAAAAGCCCGAACACGCCCTCAAACTGTTCATCCGCTTTGCGCTTGCCAAGGGCGCGGTGACCTATGGGCTGGAGTTGATGCTGGCGGTTTTCTCCATCGTGCAGGGCATGGTGTCCACCATTATTACCCAATCGGGCAGTTCCGGCATGAGCAGCGTATCGCTGCCGCAGGAGTTGATCGATGCCATCAACAACGTGGGATTCTGGGATAGCATCCCGCTGTGGGCGGTTACGCTGATCGGCGGGCTGCTGATAACCGTTTTGTCTTTTACCATGATTCTCACGGTCTACGGCAGAATGTTCAGCCTGTGGATGTACGCCGCCATTGCACCGATTCCGCTGTCCACATTCGCGGGCGAACCCACCAGCAGCGTGGGCAAAAACTTCATCCGCAGTTACGCAGGTGTATGTTTGCAGGGCGTGGTGATTGCACTGTCCTGCATCATTTTCTCCGCCATCTCGTCCAGCCCACCCGCCGTGGATACCGGCGCATCCGTTGTCACGGCGGTATGGACTTACGTTGGGGAGTTGGCTTTTAACCTGCTGGTGCTGGTCGGGGCGATAAAGGGCTGTGACCGCATCGTGAAAGAAATTATGGGATTGTAAAGGGGGGTGCCTTATAGAAATCAAAATACCGAAAGAAGTCCGCGACTACCACGAAAACATCTTTTTCGGGCTGAATACCCGGCAGTTCATCTGCTCGGTGCTGGCTGTCGGCGTGGCAGTGGACATCTACTTTGCCTTGCAGCCGTATGTTGGCACCGAAGAAATCGGCTGGATGTGCATCTTGGGCGCCGCGCCGTTTGCCGCCTGCGGTTTTTTCACCTACCACGGCATGACCGCCGAACAGGTGCTTTGGGCGTGGTTCAAGTCTGAAATCCTCTGCCAGAAACGCCTTGTGTTCAAGTCCGACAGTTACTATTACGAAGCCATGCAGCCCGCCATCCGCGCGGGCATGAAACGAAAGAGAGGCAAGCCTATGAAGAAAAACACCCATGACAGCGAGGAAACCGCTTGATTAAAACTCTGTCAAAAGCGCAGAAGATGGAACGCGAAAAGTTCCGGATTGACATCCTGCCGGTGCCTACGGACGAAGCTGCCCGCCAGCTGCAAAGCACGCTGTTAGGGATCGAGACGAACGTCACCAACTGGCAGCGCCGCCAGAACGCCAACAACAATTTTACCGCGACAGTTCCTTACGATATGGAACTCCAGCGCAAAGAAACCAAGGAAATGCTGGACGATTTGACCACCCGCGACCAGCGGATGATGTTCGGGCTGGTGACGCTGGTGCATCTGGCTGACAGCAAAGAGCAGCTCGACAGCGACACCGAAACGCTCTACTCCACGGCGCGCA
>OHAN01001153.1_pt1 | contig 22583 bp, 17 predicted proteins | sample 1577121 | NCBI WGS metagenome assembly OHAN01 (sample SAMEA3541554, study PRJEB24748) | human gut metagenome | biome: human gut; feature: human-associated habitat; material: faeces | place: China | collected 2012 | reverse complement strand
AAGAAAGCAAATGACATGGGAGTGATCTGCGGAGTTACAACAAACCCGTCTCTGATTGCAAAAGAAGGACGTGTTTTTGAAGAAGTTATCGCTGAGATCGCATCTATCGTAGACGGACCGATCAGTGGAGAGGTTAAGGCTACAACAACAGATGCAGAAGGCATGATCGCAGAAGGACGTGAGATTGCAAAGATCCATCCGAACATGGTAGTTAAGATTCCTATGACAGTAGAAGGTCTGAAGGCTGTTAAAGTTCTTACAGCAGAGGGAATCAAGACAAATGTAACTCTGATCTTCAGTGCAAACCAGGCACTTCTGGCTGCAAGAGCAGGTGCAACTTATGTTTCCCCATTCCTTGGAAGACTCGATGACATCAGCACCCGCGGCGTTGATCTGATCCGTGAAATCGTTGAGATCTTCGACGTAGCCGGCATCGACACCGAGATCATCGCAGCAAGCGTCCGCAACCCGATCCACGTAACCGACTGCGCACTGGCTGGTGCAGACATTGCAACTGTTCCATACAACGTAATCGTACAGATGACCAAACATCCTCTGACCGACGCCGGAATCGCAAAATTCCAGGCTGACTACAAAGCTGTATTCGGCGAATAAGACCTAAACATGATTGCATAAAAGCTGGAAATATGGTATTGTGAACAAAGTGAACAATAGCGATATTTCCAGCTTTTGATTCCGATTCAACTAAACAAGGAGAAAAGACATGAACAAGTTAGAACTTCAGAAGACGGCCAATGAGATCCGCAAAGGGATCGTCAGCGGCGTTCATGCAGCAAAGGCCGGCCATCCGGGCGGATCTCTGTCTGCAGCCGATATTTTCACGTATCTGTATTTTGAAGAAATGAACGTGGATCCGAAAAATCCAAAAGATCCGGACCGCGATCGTTTTGTACTTTCGAAAGGCCACACAGCGCCGGGACTCTACGCAGCACTGGCTGAAAAAGGTTACTTCCCGAAAGAAGACCTGCTGACCCTTCGTCACCTTGGCTCTTACCTGCAGGGACATCCGGATATGAAACATATCCCGGGCGTTGATATGTCAAGCGGTTCCCTCGGACAGGGAATCTCCGCAGCAGTCGGAATGGCACTCGGTGCAAAACTGCAGAACAAAGCATTTCGTGTTTATACACTTCTTGGCGATGGTGAGATTCAGGAAGGTCAGGTTTGGGAGGCAGCTATGTTTGCCGGAGCAAGAAAACTTGACAATCTTGTTGTTATCGTTGACAACAACGGTCTCCAGATTGATGGAAAGATTGAGGATGTTTGTTCACCATATCCTATTACAGATAAGTTTAAGGCATTCAATTTCAATGTTATTGAGATTGATGCACACGATTTTGAGCAGATTGCAGATGCATTCAAGAAGGCAAGAGAAACTAAAGGAATGCCTACAGCTATCGTTATGAAGAGTGTGAAAGGTAAAGGTGTATCTTTCATGGAGAATAATGCAAGCTGGCATGGTACAGCTCCAAATGATGAGCAGTACGCACAGGCAATGGCTGACCTTGACAAAATCGGTGAGAGCTTGAAATAAGCGGATAGGAGGAAAAAATGGCAGACGTAAAGAAAATTGCTACAAGAGAAAGCTATGGTAATGCTTTGACAGAACTTGCAGAGCAGTATCCAAATCTTGTTGTACTTGATGCTGATTTAGCAGCAGCAACAAAAACAGGTATCTTCAAGAAAGCTTATCCTGAAAGACATATAGATTGTGGTATCGCTGAGTGTAATATGATGGGTATTGCAGCAGGACTTGCAACAACAGGAAAAATTCCGTTTGTAAGTTCATTTGCAATGTTTGCAGCAGGACGTGCCTTTGAGCAGGTACGCAACTCAGTAGGATATCCAAAACTCAATGTAAAGATTGGTGCTACACATGCAGGTATATCAGTAGGTGAAGACGGTGCTACACACCAGTGTTGTGAAGATTTAGCACTTATGCGTACAATACCGGGAATGGTAGTAATGAACCCTTCAGATGATGTAGAGGCAAAGGCAGCAGTTAAAGCTGCACTTGACCATGAAGGTCCTGTATATATCCGTTTCGGAAGACTTGCCGTACCTGTTATAAACGACAGACCGGATTACAAGTTTGAACTTGGCAAAGGTGTTGTTCTTCGTGAAGGAAAGGATGTTACACTTGTTGCGACAGGACTTGAAGTTTCTGAGACACTTGAGGCAGCAGAGAAGCTTGCGGCAGACGGAATAGATGCAAAAGTTATCAATATTCATACTATCAAACCTCTTGATGAGGAACTTATCGTTGCAGCAGCAAAAGAGACAGGAAAAGTTGTTACTATAGAGGAACACTCAGTTATCGGTGGACTTGGAAGTGCAGTATGTGATTGTCTCAGCGAGAAAGCTCCTACAAAGGTTCTCAAGATTGGTGTAAATGATACTTACGGAGAGTCCGGTCCGGCTGTAGAACTTATAAAGAAATATGGACTTGACAGTGAAGGAATTTACGCAAAGGTTAAGGCATTTATGGCTTAATTAGCTGAACTAAAAGCGTGGGATACTTCTTGATTAAAGTCAGGAAGATTAGAATTTAGAAATGAATAGATACACTCTCAAAGTGAGAAATCGAAAGAGTATTGCTTTGGGAGTGTTTTTTTGAAAAAGGAGTATAAAATGAAATCGAAAACAACAAGAAAATTGGCTATGGCAGGGGTGTTTACTGCACTTGCGGTTGTTGGAAGTATGCTCAGTGTGCCTATTGCATCAAGCAAATGTGCACCTGTCCAGCACATGATAAACATTTTATCGGCTGTTCTTTTAGGACCCGGTTACAGTGTAGGTATAGCATTCGTGGCAAGTCTGCTTAGAAATATTTTAGGACTTGGAAGTTTCTTAGCATTTCCGGGGAGTATGGTTGGTGCTTTATGCTGCGGACTTGTTTATAAGTATACAAAAAAAGTTTTTCTGACATGTTTTGCCGAGGCGTTTGGAACGGGAATTCTTGGTGGCATCGCTGCATATCCGGTAGCAAAATATGCGATGGGAGTTCCTGATATAGGTGTCTTTGTGTATGTTGTACCATTTCTTGTATCAACAGTGGCAGGAAGTATTCTTGCATTTATACTTGTGACTGCACTTAAAAAATCCGGTGTTACTGAGATTTTTGAGGACTAAACATAAAAAAAGAGGGATTTTGTATTATGATATTCGGGAAAAAGAGCAATGATTTAAAAGGCGAAAAAAGTATATCAGGTGGCGGTGCTGTAAGTGACAGGCAACTGAAGGATATTGTAAAAAAATATATCGGTTATGTAAAAAGCACATCACCAAATGTACATTGTCTTACAAATGTCGTGACAATGCAGGATGTAGCCAACATGTTACTTGTAGCAGGTGGCAGTGCAATAATGGCACAGGACAAAAAAGAGATGGAAGAGATAACACAGATTTCATCGGCAACTCTTATAAATATGGGCGTTCCATCTGATGAAAAAATAGCCGCTTATATTGTTGCAGGCAAGACTGCAAACAGACTTGGTCATCCGGTTGTTTTTGATCCTGTTGGTGTTGGGGCAAGTAACTACAGAAAAAGTTGTGCAGAAGAGATACTTAAAAATGTGAACCCTGATATAATAAGATGTAATCAGGAAGAAGCTAAAATATTATTGGGACTAAATAGTGAAATTGTGTCAAATGGAGTTGAAAGCAGTATAAAGTTAACAGAGCGTGAGCAGGAAAAAACAGCTATAGCCCTTGCAAATAAATTTGATACAATAGCTTTCATCAGTGGCAGTCTCGATACGATTTCAGATGGAAATATTGTTTTGAAGATAGACGGCGGTGACAGCAGAATGAGAAGAGTAAGTGGTACAGGATGTATGTTGTCTGCATTATGTGCATTGTTTGCAGCAGGCATGTATGCTGCTTCGGAAAATGAAAAAAATGTAAGCAATATAGAAGATAATGAAAAATATTTTTATGCTGCTTATTCGGCAGGAAAGGTTTGGAAGGAAACGGCGAAGAACACAGGATTTTTAGCCGATATAAATGGTAAGGGGATAGGGACATATCATAGCATGTTGTTTGATGAACTGGAGAAGGCGATGGAAAAACGTTAGGTAAGTGGAATTGGAATTGTATAATATATAGGAAAGATATATGATTTGAAAAGTTAAACATATTTTTGGGAAGTTAAATTTATATTTAACTTCTTTTTTTTGTATATTTTCAGGAAAAATAGGAAAATTAACTACAAAACAAAGATATATATGTAGAAGTGAGGATTAAAATGTATAAGGAAAAAATTATTTCAGAAAAGATGGTGGATAATTATAAAAGATATTTGATGGAACAGGAAAAGAGTAATGCGACAATAGAAAAATATATGAGAGATTTGAAAAAATTAAAAGAATATGCACATGGAAGAAAAATAGACAAAATGTTATTGATAAGGTTTAAGGAATATTTGAAAGATAATAGGAAATATAAGATAAGCAGTATAAATTCATATATTGTTGCTGCAAATCGTTTCTTTGAATATGTTGGATGGTTTGATTTAAAGATTAAGACTTATAAGGTGCAGAAAGAAATATTTGTGTCATCAGATAAGGAAATAAGCAAGAATGAGTATAGAAGTCTGGTGAAAGCAGCCATAAATAGCGGAAAATATAAGATTGCAATGATAGTTCAGACAATATGTGCAACGGGTATAAGAGTAAGCGAAATTTCAGCGTTGACAGTCAATGTGGTAAAAAAAGGTGTGATGGTCATATATAACAAGAGTAAAGAGAGAAAAGTGTTAATACCGAGAAATCTTCAGGTTAAGTTGTTGGATTATATAAGAAAGAATAATATAAAAAATGGAGTAGTATTTAGAGGATGTAATGGAAACATTGTGGACAGGACATGGATATGGCGTGAAATGAAAAAATTGTGTGAAAAAGCAGGTGTGAGCAGAGAAAAGGTTTTTCCGCATAATCTGCGCCATCTGTTTGCGAGAACATTTTATTCTATGTATAAGGACGTGGTAAAACTTGCCAATATATTAGGGCACAGTGATATAGAAACAACAAGAATATATTTAAAAGAACCCTGTGAACAATATAAAAAACAGCTTGAAGAGATGGATTTGCTGGTGAAAAGTTGAGAACATAATTATTATTATGCTTAGCATGTTAGAATATTTTTACATATAATGCTACATTCAACAGGAATGTGCAATGTTGAACAGTATTATTATATCAATGCCATATACAAAAAACAATAGTCGATACTCGAAAAATCCGCCATATAACGGCTTTTATTCGGTGTTGCAACATAATAATAATTATGTTGCAGAAAGGACAAAGGAGGAAAAGTATATGGTGAAAAGGAGATTAAAAAGTGTTATTGCAGCGGTTTTAGTAGCCGCAATGTTAACAACAATGGCACCGCAGGTTGTTTGTAAAGCGGCTGAGACGGCATGGGAAATTGTAAAAAATCAAGAGACGCCTTTGGATGAGGTGTATTTTGATTGCAAAAAATCGGATGATGAAACTAAGAGTTATCTGTATGGATATAAGGATGGAAAAGTTGTAATAATGGATAGTGATTATAAGTTAGTCAAGAAAACAGATTATGATGAGATAGCTTCTTTGAAAGAAAAATTAAACGGACAGACGGCATATATTGTCAGCAAAAAAGTCGGAAAAGAGAAAAAATACGGTATTATATCGGAAAAAGGTGAAATAATCATAGGATTAACGTATTCGTATATATGGTCAGGGGATAATGCTATTCAGGTTACGAAAAAGGTTGACGGAAAATCATTGGTTGGATTGATTTCTTATACGGATGGAAAACAGATTGTTCCATGTAAGTATAAAAGTATTGAGTCAATAAGCAAGAATGATGGAAATATGCTTGTAGTAGCAATTGGTAGTAACGGAAGTTCAAATGCGATATTAAATGGGAAAATTATTCTGACTAAGAAAAAAGCAAGTGAAGATGACATATATTATTTTTATTTTAGAGAGTATAACGGACAGAAGTGTATTTTATGTAGGTTTGTTCCTAAGAGTGGAGAAAATAACACTAAATGGAGTTATTATTCATATGGTGGAAAATTAGTAAAAGAAATGTCCAATGCTGAGTATAAAAAAAATCAAAATGATGAGGAGGACGATGAAAATAATATTTCAAAGACTGAATATAACGAAGCTTGTAGTAAGTGGCTAGATAAAGCTTGTGAGGATGGGAAAAAACATGTAGAGGAATTTTATAAGTCAAACAATGTTGTACTCAGTAATGTTGAGTCAAAAAGTTATTATAAGTCTTCTGGTGGAAAAATAAAATATTACTGGAATATTATTACTGGAGAATATAAGCATGATGATTATTATGGTGACACCTGGACTGAGCAAATGGTATATTCATATATATATAACCCGGATGGACGATGTTTATTATCGGGCAGAAGCTTTTTAAATGTTGCAGCTGAGAATGGGGATGACGAAAAAAAAATATATACATGGAATGAAAGAGAAAGCAGATATTTATTAAATGACGATGATTATTTTTGTTATTTAAATAAAGATAATGATAATGTTGAAGAATTATTTAAGTTGAAAAGTAATTTGAAAAATGGACATTATTTTCATTATGACCATGGTAATATAGTTGAAACTACTGATAATAGAATTTTTATATATAAGGATAAAAAAGTTTATTCATACGATTATAAATACGGAAGATATTATTTTATTGCAAATGGCAGTGGAGTGGAGATGTATCAATGTGGTTTGAGTAAAGAAGAGTATGAAAATTTAAAATGGTATGAAAAAGAAAAGTATGATGGAAATATAGAGTGGAAATACTGTGGAAAATTTGATATTGGCATAGACGAGTTAAAGAGTTCTTGGATAAGTGAAGTTGAAGACGGGATTTTAGTAAAAAATCAGAATGATGGAGAAATGTATTATTTTGGAGAAAATAAACAATACAAATTTTCATACGAAAATCTAGGAGTATCAAAGATTACTCAGGATGGTATTGCAGATTTGGGTGACAAATTATACATATATCCATCAAGACCATCAGATGGAGAAAAGATTTTAAGTATTGATAAGAAAACATTTGAAACAAAAGTATACACTTTGGATTTTGATGGAGATGATGAAATAGTCAACTTATTTATGCTTGATGATAATGTATATATACAATATAAAAATGATGAAGATTACTATGGTGTGCTTGATTTATCAGGAAAAAAATATATTGATGCTTCAAAAAAAGAATATCGAGAAAAATTTGTTGTATATGGGAAATATTTATATAATTATAAAGAGAATGGAGGAAGAAAATTATATGATAGTTCATTAAATTCTGTTGGGGAGTATGCAGATGTGGGCGAAATCTATGATAGTAGTAAAGAAGATGAGAATGGATATTATAAGGAAGTTGATGGATTGTATAAAATATGTGTTGGGAGTTATAGAAATATGGGAGGAAGGTTTGACGAAGGATATACTATAAAATTAGTTATAGTCGATAAAAACATAGGTAAGGTTATTTACGAAGTAGATGATGAGGCATATATTGAAAAGTTTACACAAATTGGTAAATATTATATAATTTTAGTTAAAAGTTTAAATTCAAAAACTTCAAAGAATATACATAGTGTTATTGTAGACTCAACAACTGGAAAACAGTTATATAATGGAGATGGATATATTTATGTAAATGAGTCAAATAATAAAGTTGTGATAATAAAACAATCACCATATTCTGTTTCTACAGAAAAAGCATATATTAAGCTTGAAGCAGGAAAATCAACAAAAATTACTTATAGTGCTTATAATAGTAAAGGAAAAAAAGTAAAAGCAGAAGCTGTTTCATCAAATACGAAAGCAGTGAAGGTTTCGGTTTTATCAAATAATCAAATTAAAATTATGGCACAAAGTAATTCAAATTGGGGATTTTCATATATTACCCTTACAAGTGGGAATAAAAAGGTTACTATAAATGTTACGGTAAATGTAACTGAAAATAAAGTAAGTAAATTGAAAGCCAAAACCAAAAAAGTAAATGTAAAAAAAGGCAAAAAGTCGAGTCTTACATACAATTATACAGCACAAGATAATAAGAAGTCATTAACTGAGAATGTTAAGATAAGTTCCTCTAAAAAATCTATAGTAAAGATAGTGAATAAGAAGCTTTCAAATGGAAAAGTTACTGTGGGGATTAAAGCTGTAAAAAAGGGAACAGCTAATATTACAGTAAAAATAGGAGATAAAACAGCAACAACAAAAGTAGTTGTAAAATAAATAACAATACAAAAAAGTGAAGTAAACCATCTGTCTAAACAGTAGTTATTCAGATGGTTTATTTTTAATGGAGAAAAAAGATGAAAAGTTGTGATTATTTAGTTTGGGAGAAACTGGTTGTTTTTTGTGTGATGGGACTTATTATAATACAAGGCGGATTTTTTGAGGACAGCTATTTATTGATTGGCGGTTGTATAGCTTTTTTAATGTTAAGTGATAGAGAAAAATTTTGCGGAGATATAAAGTTTACTTTTGGATTAGGTGTGGTATCGTTTTTGTGTATACTGTATCATTTGATAATTGAAAGAAAATTTATAAGTGGATATATTTTGTGTTTTTTGATTATATATTTTTTATCTGTACAGCGCAAAGATTTGTTGAAAAATGGAGTTTTTTGTGGAGTTATCGCAATGGAAGCTATTGGGATGTTGGCATATGTTGGTATTGATATAGGTGGAATTATACGCAATAATCGTTTTATGGGAACATTTCAATATGCAAATACAACAGCTGTTATTTTGGTTTTTACTATTATTTATTTAAGAGAAAATAATAATGAGTTTTATTACAGATTTCAAATTTTAAATTATATTTTTTTGTTCCTGACATGTTCTGTTGGTGGAATTATTAGTTATATTCTGGCAGTTGCGTATTGTATGATTGGGAATAAAGACACGATTAAAGTATGGTTAAAGGAAATAATGGTTGTGCTCATATCATTATTGGCAGCAGTTATAATATATTGGATAAGTTTTGTGGTAAAAGCAAATTTTTTTAACTTAATCATTTTTATGATAGCTGTTATTGTGTCATACAATTGTGAGAAAATATTAGATAAAATTATTGAACATATAAAGCATATAGAAGTTATAATGACAGTTATAGGGATAATATTGGTGTGTGTGACCGTTGTATCGGTTAAAATTATAGTTAGTGGCAGAGCAATAAAGACATTTGAGGAACGAATTTGGCAGATGCAGGACGGATTAAATGTTTTGAAAAATAATTTACTAACAGGTGCAGGAAGTTATGGATGGAAAAATAATTTAATTAAATGGAGTACACATAATTATAAGGTCAATATTATTCATAACAGTTATTTGCATATTGGAGTGAAATATGGAATAATAATCTTGTTTATGTTAATATTTTTGACGATATATTTAATATATTGCAGTCGTATGTGGAACAAATGTTATCAAGCTATATTATATATTGGAATTTTGCATGCATTTTTTGACATAGACTTTTTCTTTATGGGATATTGCAGCTGTATTCTTATTTACATATCAGAAAAAGAGAGAAAACAGAGCAAATTTACGATAAAAAATAATATATTTTACAAAAATACTTTTTTAAGTCTTACAGGTATTGTTTTAATTGTAAAATGGTTATTTGTTCTTGTTAAAAAATAGACACAAAAATGGAAGTGGAGGAAAGCAATGAAGAAAATAGGTATAGTAATATGCAATTTTAATAAAGTTGACAAAGTACTTGAATGTATTCAGTGCATTCTTGAAAATAAATTTACGGATTATGATTTATATGTTGTTGATAATGCGTCAACAGATGGTGCACCGGATGCTATAAGAGACAAATATGGTGATAAAGTAAAGCTTATTGTAAATAAAGAAAATCTTGGCGGTTCAGGTGGTTTTAATACAGGGCTTCGTGTTGCATATAAAGAGGGATATGAATATCTTATGTGTGTAGATAATGATGCAATGCTTGATGAGAATGCAATAGGAAATCTCTATAAATTTCTTGAAGAGCATGACGAGGTTGGTATGGCAGCGTCAAAAATATATCATTTGGAAGCACCTGACTATATCCAGCAGTTTGGACAGACGATTGACTTTGAATATTTTTGTACGGATGTACCTCATCTTGACATGTATGAAGACGGTTCAATGCCTGATTATCTGTATGTAGACAGCGTAGCGGCATGCTCGCTCATGATAAGAAGAAGTATAATAGATAAAATCGGATTTATGCCGGAGGAGAATTTCCTTTATTGGGATGATACAGAATGGTGTTATCTGTGCAATAAGGCAGGAATGAAAGTGGCATCAGTAGGAACGTCAAAGGCACTTCATGCAATGGGGGCAAAAAGGGAGACAGTTAATACATTTCCTACATATTATGCATGGAGAAACTGGATAAATTTCTTCGTGAAATATACGCCTGAAAAAGACCTTGACAGAATGACAGATACATTCTTAAATTCAATGTTCCAAATAGTATATGAGGGGCTTCATAACGGCGAATATAACAGGGCAAAAACCGTAATGATTGCATATGATGATGCAATTCATGGCATTACAGGAAAAGCGGGCGAAAACAGAATATTTGAACTTGATTTTAATGAGACGCCGTTTAGAGAACTTTTTGAGAGTGCACAGAGCTTTTTTATAAATGAAAATAATCATCCTGTTATGGCAGAGAGAGTAAGATTACTTGCACAAAATTTTGGATATGATATAAATTGGTGTGAAAGAGCAGAAGCCGATGTAAAGGAAATCGTAATATGTGATAATATTTTTGATATAGATGACCTTTCAGGAGAGAAGATTTACATAGATATAAACGATTGTATATTAAGGACGGAGGACGATATGCTTGATGTGATAAATTACAACTATAGCAAGCGTAGTTTTTCATTTGCAAATAAACCGGTATTTATGCAGAAGATAAAGGAACTTAGAGCAAAGATGGAATAATTAAAAATTATTCAAAAAAGGAATAGAAAACCCCGAAAGTCTCACACACTTTCGGGGTTTGCGTGTATTATCCGACATGGATATATGATATCTTTTGTCTGACGACATTATATGGTATGCAAAAAGTATTTGCAATATACAAAAAACAGAAACAGTTACAACATGCTTTGTTTCTAGTGACACATCTTTAAAAATCGTTCATGAATTTTTGTGCTTTCATCAAGTTCCGGATGGAATGAGATGGCAATCTGATTTTTATATTCTACTCCCACGATATTATCATTAACTACTGCCGTTACATCAACTTCCGGTTTTGCTTCGGCAACATAAGGCGCTCTTATGAAAGTCATAGGAATTTCGCCAAGTCCCTCATAATCACTTTCTGTATAAAAACTTCCAAGCTGTCTGCCGTAAGCGTTTCTTTTCACCGTGATAGGAAGTGTTGCGAGATGTTTTGTAGCGTCGTCCTCAATATCTTTTGCAAGAAGAATCATACCCGCACATGTTGCAAGGACAGGAAGTCCGCCTTCAATTTGTTCTTTTATATTGTCAAACATATCAAGTTCTCTTAAAAGTTTGCCCTGGACAGTGCTTTCGCCACCGGGAAGAATAATTCCGTCAAGCTTTGTATCAAGGTCAGATTTCCGGCGGAGTTCAGTGTATTCTACACCGAGTTTATCAAGTAGCTTTTCGTGTTCAATAAAAGCACCCTGTAAAGCTAAAATTCCTATATTCATAGAAGCATTACCTCTTTTCTGTTTTTTATCTTGTTCAATCAACACAGATTTTAATTCCTGACAAATTTGCGTATATGATTTTTTCTCCCTATTTTCCTCTTTCAGCCATAAGAATTGCAATTTCCTGTTCGTTGATACCGACCATTGCTTCTCCTAAATCCTCAGAAAGTTCTGCGATAAGTTTTGCGTCTGTATAGTTTGTTACTGCTTTTACGATGGCAGCAGCTCTTTTAGCAGGATTTCCTGATTTGAATATACCTGAACCTACGAATACACCTTCTGCACCGAGCTGCATCATAAGTGCTGCGTCAGCAGGAGTAGCAACACCGCCGGCTGCAAAGTTTACAACAGGAAGTTTACCGTTTTCGTGTACATATTCTACAAGTTCATAAGGAACCTGATACTGTTTTGCTGCTTCAAAAAGTTCATCCTCACGGAGACTTGTAAGTTTTCTTATTGCGCTGTTCATCATACGCATATGTCTTACTGCCTGAACTATATCACCTGTACCCGGTTCACCTTTTGTTCTTATCATAGAAGCACCTTCATTGATTCGTCTAAGTGCTTCGCCAAGGTCTTTGGCACCGCATACAAAAGGAACTTTGAAATCTCTTTTATTGATATGATAAACGTCATCGGCAGGAGATAAAACTTCACTTTCATCTATGTAATCAATTTCGATAGCTTCAAGTACCTGTGCCTCTGCAAAATGACCGATACGACACTTAGCCATTACGGGAATTGAAACAGCTTCCTGAATACCTTTTATCATTTTAGGGTCGCTCATTCGTGAAACGCCGCCGGCTGCTCTTATATCAGCAGGAATTCTTTCAAGTGCCATAACTGCACATGCTCCGGCTTCTTGTGCGATTTTTGCCTGTTCAGGAGTAGTTACATCCATTATAACTCCGCCTTTTAACATCTGTGCGAGTTCCTTATTAAGTTCGTATCTTTTATTCATTGTGTTTCCTCCATATTCTTTACAACTGATATGTGTATGATATAATAACTCCAAAATCCAGATGCATTGCATCTGCCGCACTTCGTGCTAGTTGATTTTGTCGTTCATAAATTTTGTGCAAGAGAACAAGCTCTCTTGCATTGCAAATTTATGATATAATAACTTCTGGATATAAAAAAATCATCAAAACAAATATATTCAAAAAGGTCAGTTTAAAGAGGAGAGTTGGTATGCTTACATATTCATTTGCGGATATAGGTTCAGATTCGTTGTATGAACACCTGTACAAGTGTATTAAAAATGACATAAAAAAGGGAGTTTTAGGTAAAAATGAGAAACTTCCATCAAAAAGAAGTCTTGCAAAAAATCTGGGTATAAGTGTCATTACAGTTGAGAATGCATATGCCCAGTTGATTGCAGAAGGATACATTTATTCAATTGCAAAAAAAGGATATTATGTATCTGACATTAAAGATACTTATGACTGGGATAGCGACTATGAAGTGAAAAGACAGGATAGAGGTATGTCTGACAATATAAAAAACAGTGCCAGACAGATTGAGATTGTAAAGGAAAAAATGCGTGACAGGATTGATGAAGAATTTTCTGTTTCGTATGACGGCTCAGAGGGAAAATATATAGCCGATTTTACAAAGAATAAGATGGTTTCCGATATGTTTCCTTTTACGATATGGACAAAACTTATAAGGGAGGTTTTATCTGAACAGCAGAATGCGCTTATGACAAATCCGCCAAGCGGAGGGGCTATGGAACTTAGAAGAGCGATTGCAAAGCATCTTAAGGAGTTTAGGGGGATGATTGTTGCGCCTAAGCAGATAATAATCGGCGCTGGAACAGAGTATCTTTACGGACTTATAATACAGCTTCTTGGAATGGATAAAAAATACGGAGTCGAAGATCCGGGATATGATAAAATTTCAAAGATATACAGGTGTCATGGTGTAAAACAGGATTATATAGGAATGGATGAATATGGTGTTATGCCGTCGCAGGTAAGTGAAAAAAAGATTGATATTCTTCATATTACACCGTCACACCACTTTCCGACAGGGATAGTTATGCCGATAAGCAGGAGATATGAGCTGCTTGGATGGGCGAATCAGGATGAAAAAAGATACATAATAGAAGATGATTATGACAGTGAGCTTAGACTGAACGGTCAGCCGATACCTGCACTTCAAAGTATTGATGTATCAGAAAAAGTAATCTATATAAATACATTTACGAAAACACTTTCTTCAACAGTCAGGATAAGTTACATGGTACTGCCTGAAAAGCTGCTTGAAAAGTTTTACAGGACATTGTTTTTTTATTCCTGCACGGTATCTAATTTTGAACAATACACGCTTGCAAAGTTTATAGATGAAGGCTGTTTTGAAAAACATATAAACAGAATGAGAAAATATTATTCTGAAAAGAAAAAGAAGTTTTTGGCTGCAATAAAGAAAAGCAAATTAAACAAATATGTAACAGTACATGAGGAGGACGCGGGACTGCAGTTTCTTATGGAGATAAAAACAAAATACACTGATGAGGAATTTGTGAAAAGAGCAAACAAACTGGGGATAAAAATGTCGCCTCTGTCAGGTTTTTATCATTTGGAGGAAAATAAATCTGAGCGTATGTTTGTGATGAATTATCTGGGAGTTGAAGAAAATAATATAGAAAAAGTAGTTGAAAAATTGTGTACTATTGTTTGACTAATTTATAATCGTATCGTACACTATTATGTAGCTTGTTTTTTCGCTTATGGTGCGAAAATAATGATGCAAGGGTCAAAAGGGATTTTGACCCTTGCATCAAAAATAATAAGATTGATTAAGGAATAAAATGATGACCGAGTACAAAGTTAAAAAATATTTGAAGGATGATATAGTAGCTGAGGTTCCGGGGTCAAAGAGTATTACAAACAGAGCTCTTTTGCTTGCGGCTATGGCAGACGGAACTTCAAGACTGGAGGGAGCTGCGTTCAGTGAAGATTCAGTTCATTTTTTAAATGCACTTAAAGAATTAGGCTTTACTGCACAGGCTGATGAAAAAAAATGCAGTGTTGTAATTGAGGGACACGGCGGAAAAATCCCAAATAAAAATGCAAAGATATATGTTGGAAGTGCGGGTACCGCTGCAAGATTTCTTACAGCATTTACGGCTATGGGGGATGGAGAATATATACTTGAATCGTCAGACCAGATGAGGAAAAGACCTATGAGAGAGCTTCTTGTGGCACTTGAAAGTCTTGGAGCAGAATTTGTATGGCTCGAAGAAGAGTATACTTTTCCTATGAAAGTAAAAGGTATATTATATGGAAGAAATTCAGATACAAATTCGACACAAAAATCTGAAATGAATCTGAGTGGTGTTATATCGGGCAAAATAACTGAGCCTAAACAAGTTGACCTGAATATAGACAGGAGCAGTCAGTTTCTCAGTGCATTGTTATTGGTACTTCCGATAGCTTTTGATGATGTTACTATAAAAATGACAGGGACAAGACAGGCGAGGTCATATGTCGAGATGACGGAGCAGATGATGAAGCAATTTGGTCATACAGGGATTGAAAAGCTTGCCGGTGACTGTTACAGAGTCAGAGGAATGAAATATACCGCACTGAATTATAATATAGAGCCTGATGTATCGGCGGCATGTTATTTTTATGCACTTGCGGCAGCGACGGGTAAACGTGCAATGGTAAAGCGAATGAGAAAAGATTCATTACAGGGTGATATGAAATTTATAGGTATGCTTGAAAAGATGGGCTGTGAAGTGAGATGGGACAAAGATAAAGAAAATAATCTTTGGCTTAAAGGACCTGATGGCAAGCTTAAAGGAATTGAAGTAAAGATGTCGGATTTTTCAGATCAGGCACTTACGCTTGCCGCTATTGCTCCTTTTGCAGATTCAAAAGTGACAATAACAGGCATAGCACATATCAGAGGGCAGGAATCTGACAGGATAAAAGTTATTGTTGACGAACTTACTAAAATGGGGATATCATGTAATGAACTGACAGATGGTGTGGAAATATATCCGGGTACACCGAAAAATGTTGAGATAGAGACATACAATGACCATAGAGTTGCAATGTCATTTGCAGTTACAGGACTTGCGGGTGACGGTATGACAATATTAAATCCTGAATGCTGCAAAAAAACATTTGCGGGATTTTTTGATGAAATAGACAGATTGGAGGAATAGAATTTAATGAAGAAAGTAATTGAAATATTGCAGGAAGAACTCAGTGCCGCTTTTGAGAAAGCAGGTTATGATAAGAAGTATGCGAAAGTCGGTGTTTCAAACAGACCTGACCTTTGCCAGTATCAGTGTAATGGTGCTCTTGCAGCAGCTAAGGAGTATCATAAAGCACCTATTCAGATGGCAAATGAAGTTGTTGAATTATTAAACGGAAGTGACAGCTTTAAGGAGGTAGTGGCACAGGCACCCGGTTTTATAAACATGACTGTAAGTGACAAATTTCTTGCTGATTATATAAATGAAATGGCGGTTTCGGAGACACTTGGCCTTGAAAAAGCAGAAAAACCTGAAACTATAGTTATAGATTACGGCGGAGCAAATGTTGCAAAACCGCTTCATGTAGGTCATCTTCGTTCAGCCGTTATCGGTGAGAGCATAAAGAGAACAGCACGTTATCTCGGACACAAGGTAGTCGGTGATGTGCATCTCGGTGACTGGGGACTTCAGATTGGTCTTATTATTACAGAATTAAAACACCGCAAGCCTGAACTTGTATATTTTGATGAGAATTTTGACGGAGAATATCCGGCAGAACCTCCTTTTACAATGTCTGACCTTGAAGAAATTTATCCTTACGCATCAGGTTATTCAAAAGAACATCCTGAATATAAAGAAGAAGCACAGACTGCGACGGCAGAACTTCAGTCGGGAAGAAGAGGTTATCTTGCGCTTTGGCAGCATATTATAAATGTATCTGTAGCTGATTTAAAGAAAATATATACAAAGTTAAATGTTGAATTTGATTTATGGAAGAAAGAATCAGACGCACAGCCTTACATTCCACAGATGGTTCAGGATATGAAAGATGGCGGATATGCACATATAGATCAGGGAGCACTTGTTGTAGATGTAAAAGAAGATACTGATACAAAAGAGATTCCTCCATGTATGATTCTTAAATCAAACGGAGCAACTCTTTACAATACAACAGACCTTGCAACTATTGTGGAAAGACGCAAATTGTTTGATCCGGATGAGATAATTTATGTAGTTGATAAAAGACAGTCGCTTTATTTTGAACAGGTATTCAGATGTGCGAGAAAGACAAAAATTATCGGTGAAGATGTAAAACTTGAGTTTGTAGGATTTGGTACTATGAACGGCAAGGACGGCAAACCGTTTAAGACTCGTGACGGCGGAGTTTTAAGACTTGAAAAACTGCTTGAAGATGTAAATGAGCAGGTACTTGACAAGATGAAAGACAGGGATATGGACAAGGATATGATAGATGATGCAGCAGCTAAGATAAGCCTTGCCGCTATCAAATACGGTGACCTTAGCAATCAGGCATCAAAAGATTATATATTTGATGTTGAGAGATTTACATCATTTGAGGGTAATACAGGACCATATATCTTATATACTATTGTCCGTACAAAATCACTTCTTGCAAAAGTGAAAGCGCAGAATATAACAGTTGATGAAAATAGTACAATAGAGCCTGCCGACAGCAAATCTGAAACAGATGTTATGCTCGCACTCACAAAATGGTCAGAGACAGTTAATGCTGCATTTGAGGAACATGCACCACACAAGATATGCCAGTTTGTATATGAACTTTCAGACACATTCAATAAGTTCTATCATGAAAACAAGATAGTAACAAACGAAAATGAAAAGCAGAGAGAGTCATATATAAAACTTAGTGCGCTGGTTGGAAAAGTTCTTGAAACGGCAATTGACCTTTTAGGACTTGAGGCACCGGAGAGAATGTAGAGAATGGAGGCGATTTTTGATGTATCGTTTGACATCAAAACTTGTAATATACAGAAATATAGGAAAAGACAGTATTTTATTTAAGCTTGCTGATATTTTTCAGAGATTTTCAACAGGCCAGTATGTGAAAGAAGATCTTATCACTGAGATTTATGACCAGATACATAATCTTCTTGATTTATCAACACGCTACGGTTTTGACAAAAATCTGTGGCACAATTATCTTGCTTTTTTACTTGCGATGAGTGAAAATCCGTTTACACTCGTTTCTGAAAAAGTAGGTGCAAATGAGGGAACGGTAAATGAGTTTGCAAAAGGTGACTTTGCAATCTTTAAGCAGTTATTTGATTATGATTTTTCTGCTATTGAAAAAGAACTTGGAATTGACTGTTTCAGCGTTGTGGTAAATTATAAGGCAATCGTTAAGAGTGAGCAGATTTTCAACAAGAGTGTAAGTGAGAAAGTCCAGAAATTAAGCAGTGATATAGAAAAGGCTGAAGATGAGACTGAAATGTACAAGATTGTCACTGACTTTTACAGAACTTATGGTGTTGGAAAGTTTGGATTAAACAAGGCATTCAGGGTAAATCACAATGAGACTGCAAGGCAGACAGGTGAGATTTTGGAGCCTATCACGACAACGGGCAATATGTCGCTTGATGACCTTATCGGATATGAGTCTCAGAAACAGAAGCTTATTGAAAATACAGAAGCGTTTGTCAAGGGAAAGAAGGCGAATAACGTACTCCTTTTTGGTGATGCGGGTACAGGCAAATCTACAAGCATTAAGGCAATTTTAAATAAATATTACAGTCAGGGGCTTCGCATGATAGAAGTCTACAAGCATGAATTTAAAGACCTCTCGACAATTATTTCTGAGATTAAAAACAGAAATTACAGATTTATTATATATATGGATGACCTTTCATTTGAGGAATTTGAGATTGAATACAAATATCTTAAAGCGGTTATAGAGGGTGGTCTTGAGACAAAGCCTGACAATATTCTTATTTATGCTACTTCAAACAGACGACATCTTATAAGAGAGACATGGAGTGACCGCTCTGATATGTCAAAAGATGAGCTTCATCGTTCCGATACCATGCAGGAAAAACTTTCGCTTGTTGCAAGGTTTGGTGTTACTATCGGTTATTACAGACCTTCACAACAGGAGTATTTTGATATTGTTATCAATCTTGCGAAGAAGTATCCGGAGATTAAACTTACGGAAGACGAACTTAGACTTGAGGCGAACAAATGGGAATTGAGCCATGGCGGAATCTCAGGTCGAACAGCACAGCAATTTATCAACCATCTTATTGGTGTTGCGGATAACTAGTGTACTGTATCAATGGTTTTCGGTATTATTAGTTGTACTAGGCAGGTGTGTGGATATAAACAGAAAAAACATAATAAATGAGGATTTAGAGAAAAATTTTTTATATAAATTTATAAAAAAATATGTTTTTATGTGGCTTATTTTTGCAGGCTGCATTGTTTCTGTGTGCGGAGCAGAATCTGCATCGGCAGCAGTGCAGTCTGATTATGATAAGCTTAAAACAAAGGTGATAAAAGCATACAAAGAATATAAAACAGAATTGGATATAGGTGCGTTTGAATTTTACATAAATGATGATAAAAGCAGTATAAAAGATATAATGACTGAGGTTGTAAATAAGACCCCGTCACTATTTTATACAAATCACAGTTATTCATTAGAGTACAATACATTAAATGGAAAAATAGTGAATATACAGCTTGGGTACGCATCAGAATACAAAAATTCAAGCGGAAATGTAAATGAGAGTGCGATAAAAAAGGCATCAAATAAAATTAACAAAGAGATAAAAAAGATAACTTCGCAGATAAAGTCCGGAATGAACAGTGTTGATAAGGCTTTATTTGTTCATGATTATATTGTAAAAAATACTTCATATGAAAATAAAAGTTCCAACAACAGCAGACTTACGGAATACGGTGTTTTAGTAAAACACAAAGGAAACTGTCAGGGCTATTCATTGGCTTATGCTGCGGTTATGGAAAAGCTTGGCTTTTCAGTCGGTTTTGTTAATTCGGATTCGATGGAGCATGTCTGGAATCTGGTGAAAATAGGTGCAAAGTGGTATAACATAGATGTTACATGGGATGACCCGGTTGACAGTATAAGAGGCAAAAATCAGGATGGGGTCGTATATCACAAGTATTTTCTTGCAAGTGACAGTTATATGAAAAAGAACGGGCATTATGGATATGAAAAGACAGCAGCTCAAAATACCAACTATGACAAAAGTTATGTTAAAAGTGTTACAAGTGCCTTTGATTATAGTGGCGGCAATTGGGTTTATATGAATTCATCAGGCATATACAGGCGCAGACATATTAACTCAGATATGGCTAAATGTCTTTATAAGGTTCAGGGAAAATGCTTTATAAAATATAATTCCATAAAGTATTATTATATATCGCACAACAGATTATATATATTCAGCAGCAAGAGCAATAAATCTGCACTTGTCTGGAGCCCTGTAAAAAAATACGGTTATTCATACTATATAGTGCAGTTAAAATGTGCATCAGGAAAAATTAAGTATAGTGTGCTTAATGCAAAAAATAATAAAGTGAAAAGCGGTTCACTTGAAATAAAAAAAGGCGGGTTTGTGTAAAAGCGGTTTTTTTGTTTTTAACTTTATTGACAAACTAAAGGCATATTGCTAAAATGAAACATGGTGGTAAAGAAAAAATCCGGTTTTGGAGGAAACTTATGAAGAAAAAGGTATTATCAATACTGGTTGACAACACATCGGGTGTGCTTAGCCGTATATCGGGCTTGTTCAGCAGACGCGGTTACAATATAGACAGTCTCACGGTTGGAGAGACAGAGAATCCAAAATATTCACGAATGACAGTTGTAGTCAGAGGTGATGACCATATATTGGATCAGATAGAAAAACAGCTTGCAAAACTTGAAGATGTAAGATGTGTAAAGGAACTTAAAAGCGGACATTCTGTATGTAGGGAACTTGTTTTGATAACAGTCGGAGTTCAGGCATCAAACAGACCGGAGATTATTGCTATAGCAGATACATTCAGAGGTAAGATAGTGGATGTAGGAGTTGATACTATGATGATTGAACTTACCGGAAATCAGACAAAGCTTAATGCATTCATTAAACTTCTTGATGGTTATGAGATTAAGGAGCTTGTCAGAACAGGTATAGCAGGTCTTAGCAGAGGGGCAGAGGTTATGCTTGATGAGTTTGATTAAGCAGATATATAAAATTGGCGATAGCACAGGCAAAGGTCTGTACTTCACATATAATAATTAATTTTTCACAGGAGGAAAATAAAAATGGCAGAAGCAAGAATTTTTTATCAGGATGATTGTAATTTATCTTTATTGGATGGCAAGACAATCGCCATTATCGGCTATGGTAGTCAGGGTCATGCTCATGCGCTCAACCTTAAGGAGTCAGGTTGCGATGTCATTATCGGTCTTTATGAAGGTTCAAAATCTTGGGCAAAGGCTGAGAAGCAGGGCTTTAAAGTATATACAGCAGCAGAAGCTGCAAAGAAGGCTGACATTATCATGATTCTTATCAATGATGAGAAACAGGCAGATATGTATAAAGCTGACATTGAGCCAAATCTTGAAGCTGGAAATATGCTTATGTTTGCTCATGGATTCAATATTCATTTTGGATGTATCGTACCTCCAAAGGATGTAGACGTAACAATGATAGCACCTAAGGCACCGGGTCATACAGTACGTTCAGAGTATCAGGCAGGAAAAGGAACACCTTGTCTTGTTGCTGTAGAGCAGGATGCAACAGGCAAAGCACTCGACATTGCACTTGCATATTCACTTGGTATCGGTGGAGCAAGAGCAGGAGTTCTTGAGACAACATTCCGTACAGAGACAGAGACAGACCTCTTCGGTGAGCAGGCTGTACTTTGCGGTGGTGTTTGTGCACTTATGCAGGCAGGTTTTGAGACACTTGTTGAAGCAGGATACGATCCAAGAAATGCATACTTTGAGTGTATCCATGAGATGAAGCTTATCGTAGACCTTATCTATCAGTCAGGTTTCGCAGGAATGAGATACTCTATCTCTAACACAGCTGAGTACGGTGATTACATCACAGGACCTAAGATTGTTACTGCTGAGACAAAGAAAGCTATGAAACAGATTCTTACAGATATTCAGGATGGTACATTTGCAAAAGACTTCCTTCTTGATATGTCACCAGCAGGACGTCAGGTTCACTTCAAGGCTATGAGAAAACTTGCTTCAGAGCATCAGTCAGAGAAAGTCGGAGAAGAAATCCGTAAGCTTTACAGCTGGAATAATGAGGGAGACAAACTCATCAATAACTAATTCGGTTTTGATCTATAAAATTACATATAGAAATATATCAAAAGAGGTTATCTTGTGTATATTTTGCTGTTGTCTGCACCGTGAGTGCAGACAGCAGCGTATTGTGTGCACCGGACAGCCTCTTTTTGAAATTTCTTTACAATTTGTTTGTATTCAATTATAATAAATCATATAATTATTTAAATAAGTATCGTGAGGAGGAGAAAGATGGCACTTATAGCCGGAGTGATAGGGATTGTAGTGATTGCTGTTGTGGTAGTGGTAGCTGCGGTTACGGCGGTGAACTCTACATCCACGCCAAGGCTCTCTGCGATCTTCTCAGCCAGGCTGATCTCCAGTCCGGAATACTCACCGGTCAGGGTATCCTGGAAGCCAAAGCCTACTACTGCATTTTTAACGCCGACTCTCAATACACCACGGTCTACGATTGCCTGTACGTCTGCTGCCAGCTCGCCGTCTGTTGCAGGAGCTTCCGCTCCTGTTTCTGTGGTTGCTGCTGCGGTACTTTCCGCTGCAGGT
>OHAN01001138.1_pt1 | contig 22804 bp, 16 predicted proteins | sample 1577121 | NCBI WGS metagenome assembly OHAN01 (sample SAMEA3541554, study PRJEB24748) | human gut metagenome | biome: human gut; feature: human-associated habitat; material: faeces | place: China | collected 2012 | reverse complement strand
TTACAGAAAATGGAACAATGTATGTAGTATTAACAGATGGCAAAAATTATGGAGGATCAGCAGGAGGAACAGTAACAAATATAGATAAAATAAAACCGACAATAGAAAAAAGTATTGGAAGTACAACAACAGGAAATACTGGAACAATAAATGTAAGTAATATAATAGATATAGGAGGAAGTGGATTAAAAGGAATATATATAAGTAAAGAGAGTACAGCACCAACAGTAACATCAGTAACATGGATAGTAAATATACAAAAAGATTATATAACAACAGTTTATTCTAATGGAATATACAATGTGTGGGTAATAGACAATGCAGGAAACATTTCTAATAATAGTACTTGTATAGTTAGTGGAATAGTATCAAAGACGAATATTACAGAATATGAAGGAATAACTATAATAGCAGGAAATAAAGAAACACCAAGATTGAGCTATACAGGAACACCACAAAAAAAATATTTTTACAGTTCGGATGATTCTATCGCAATAGTAGATTATAATACTGGAGAAGTAACAGGACAATCAGTGGGATATGCTTGGATAACAGTAGTCTTAATTGACTATGATGGAACAGAAGTTACATCTAGTTGTCAAATAGGAGTTAAAGAATACCTCTTATATTATGGAGATAAAAAAGATTCAAGAACAGGAGGATTTTCTTTATATAGAAATGGAACGTCTGAAATTTATGATATGTATTGGTATGACAATCGAGGATTTGGTTGTACAGTAAATGATTCAGGATATGAAGCGGCATGGGTATCTAATAATGCAATAGATATGTCAAAGATTAGTAGTTTGGAATTTCATTATCGATTAAGTAATAATTTAGAAAAACTATATACTTATTTAAAAGTAGGAACGTCATGGAATAAAAATGCAAATAATTCATTTAACTTTGCAGAAGGAGTTGAACGAAATTTACCATCACTGTATGTTGAGTATGAAACAATAAAAGTTAATGTTAATTATAATTATACAGGCTATTTAAAGGCATATTTTTATCATGGTACTAATAGAGGATATTCTTTATGGGGAGGAATTGAGTATATAATAGCCAATCCATAATATTGATTACAAAAAACAAAAAATTAATATCAAACAATAAAGACAGAAAATGCAAACAGATTAATAAGATGATTTATACAAAAAGAAATTGATAAAATACCAATTTCAGAAAAATATATACAAAAAAATAGAAGATTAGATAAATAATTATTCAAGAGCTATGTTTAATTATAAAAGTACCAACGAAATATTAAGATAATTATGTGCATAATAAATTGGAAAATTATTATTGCCATTTATATTCTTCAAAAGGCAAGAAAAATTTCTTGCTTTTTGTCATTTTATATAGTAAAATGAACAAAGAAAAAATGAGGAAAAGGATATCAACTTGATATAACTTCAAGAGCTGTTTCCAAAAAACTAAAAAGGAAAAAAGGAGTGTCCCCAAATCCCTGAAAAAAGGGAAAAAAAGGAACGTCCCTAAATCCCGGGAGGAAAAATGTATTTAAAAAGATTAGAATTACAAGGATTTAAATCCTTTGCAGATAAAACAGTATTAGAACTAATGCCTGGAATTACAACAGTAATAGGGCCAAACGGTTCAGGAAAGAGTAACATATCAGATGCAATAAGATGGGTACTTGGAGAGCAAAGCATGAAATCATTAAGAGGCACAAAGTCTCTAGACATCATATTTGCAGGTACTCAAAATAGAAAGTCTTTGGGCTTTGCCGAGGCTTCTTTGGTGTTTGATAATTCTGATGGTGCGTTGCCAATTGAATATACAGAGGTAACTGTTACAAGGAAAATTTATAGAAGCGGTGAAACTGGTTATTTTATAAATAAAGTTCCATGCAGATTAAAAGATGTGTTGGAATTATTTATGGATACTGGTATTGGTAAAGATGGATATTCAATTATTGGACAAGGTAAAATTGATGAAATTTTAAGTAACAAATCTGAGGATAGAAGACATATTTTTGAAGAGGCTGCAGGTATTGTTAAATATAGAACAAGAAAGCAAGAGTCTGAGAAAAAGTTAGAACATACAAAATTGAATCTTTTAAGAATTAATGATATTTTGTCTGAAATTGAAGGAAATCTAGAACCTTTACAAATGCAAGCAGATAAGGCTAAAAAGTATTTGAATTTAAAAGAAGAATTGAAAAACATAGAAATTGGTTTATTTGTTTACAATATAGAAAAGTATAAACAAGATTTAGAAAAAGTTGTTCAAGATATTGAAATTATGCAGGCACAATGTAATGATGAGGAAGGTAGATTAGAAAGAGTAAAGATTTTAAAAGAAGAGTTAAAAGCTAGTATTGATGAAATTACAGAAACAATTGAAAATATGTCAAATATAGGTTTTGAAAGTCAAAAACAAATTGAACAATTAAACTCTGATATAAATGTTGCAAAAACTAGAATTACAAATAATAATGAAAACAATGAAAGATATTTAAAAGAAATTGAAGAACAAAATGCTAAAATTCAAGAGTTAAAAGAAGAAATTGAACAAAAAAATGCAAAAAAAGATAACTTAAAACAAAATAAAGAAAAGTTTGAAAAAGAGTTAAATGAAAAACAAGCAGAACTTGATAAATTAACAGAAAAATTGTCTTCAAAAGAGCTTGAAATTGAAGGATATAAACATACAGTAGAAGAAAATACAGACAAGAGATATGAACTTCAATTAGAAATAAATGCTCAAAACATAAATTATCAAAACTTTGAAAAAAGACAAGCTCAAATAAAACAAGAAATGCAATCAACAATTTCAGAACTTGATGGAACTCGTCTTAACAAAGAAGATATTGCAAAACAATTTAATGAAATTGAAAACAAGAAAAATAAAGCACAAAATTCTTTAAATGAAGTTGCAAAACAAAGAGAAGAAGCAAACCAAAAAATTAAATCATTTGAAAGTAATATAAATATTTTATCAAGTGAAATGAGAATAAAAGAGTCAAGATTAAAATTTTTGATAGAAACTGAAAAAGAAAAAGAAGGATATATCAAAAGTGTTAAATCATTGCTTAAAGACTGTGAAAATATCAAAGAACTTGGAAAAGGAATGAATGGTGTTTTAGCAAATATTATAGAAGTTCCAGATGAATTACAAACAGCAATTGAAATGTGTTTAGGAGCAAGTCTTCAAAACATAGTAACAGAAACTGAAACAGATGCAAAAAGATTAGTTGAACATTTAAGAAAAAATAATTTAGGAAGAGCATCATTTTTGCCAATTTCATCTGTTAAAGGTAAAAAATTAGACAAAATAAAAGGCAATGAAAGTGGTGTTGTTGGAATTGCGTCAGACCTTGTAAAATACAACAAAAAATATGAGCAAATTATTTTAAATTTACTAGGTAGAACTGTAATTGTTGATAATATGGATACAGCTATAAAAGTTGCAAAACAAAATGGCTATACATTCAGAATTGTAACAACAGAAGGTGATTTAATAAATCCATCTGGTGCAATTACTGGTGGTTCAGTTGCTAAAAAGACGGTTAACATTTTAGGTAGAGGAAAAGAAATTGAAAAATTAGAAAAAGAGATAAAAAATCTAAAACAAAAAATTGAAAAGCTACAAAATGATAAACAAAATTATGAAGAGTCAATTGAGGGAATTTTAGAATTATCTTCAAATCTTGAAAAAGAGTTACAAGAAATTGACATTACATATGCAACTGAAAAACAAAAAGTTATTTCAATAAACGAAAATATTGAAAAGCTTGAAAAACGTTTAAATAGGCTAAAAGAAGAACAAACAAGTCTTGAAAAACAAGAAGAGGAAGCGGTTTCAACAAAAGGAAATTTACAAGTAGAAATAAACAAAATAGCAGAACAAAATGAAGAACTTTCTAAAATTATTACTGAATTTGCAGAATTAAACAAAGATGACCAAAAATATATTGATGACTTAAACTTTGATATTACAAATCTAAAAATTTCTGTATCATCATTTGACGAAAGTGAAGCATCAATTCAAGAAATTCAAGAAAGAATTAATCAAGAATTAGAAAATGCGCATATGAGTATAGAAAACAAAAATACACAAATTGAACAAATCAAAAAAGACAATGAAGACTTAGAAAAATCAATAAAAGAAACACTTCAAAAAATAGAAGAAGTTAAGGAAAGTGTAAATAGTAGCAGTTTAAAAATTGAAGAATTTAAAAAAGAAAGAGCTCAAAAAAGTGAAAAACTTTCAAAACAAGAAGACGAAATAACTGCTAAATTTAAAGTAATTGAGGACTTAAAAGGTCAACTTGTAAAATTAGATGTTAAAAAGACAAAAATTGATGAAGATATAAATAGTATTATTAACAAAATGTGGGAAGAATATGAGCTTACACCTAATAATACAGAACAATATCAAAAACCAGAAAATGTTGCATTAACGCAAAGAAGAGTAAATAATTTAAGAACTGAAATTAGAGAACTTGGAAGTGTAAATGTTGACTCAATAGAAGAATACAAAAACTTAAAAGATAGATACGACTTTATGAGTGAACAACGTTTAGACTTAGAAAATACAATGAGTAAATTAAGAAAAGTAATTTCAGATATGACTCAAATTATGAAAGAACAATTTAAAGAAAAATTCAAGGTTATAAACAAAAACTTTGGAGAAGTATTTGCAGAGTTATTTGGTGGAGGAAAAGCAGAACTTACACTAGAAGATGAAGAAAACATTTTAGAGTGTGGAATTGAAATTACTGTACAGCCACCAGGAAAGAAATTACAAAATATGATGTTACTTTCAGGTGGAGAAAAAGCATTTACTGCAATTGCATTATTATTTGCGATACTAAAAATAAATCCAGCGCCATTCTGTGTACTAGATGAAATTGAAGCGGCATTAGATGATGTAAATGTATTTAGATATGCTGAGTATTTGAAAAAATTTACTGAACATACTCAATTTTTAGTTATTACTCATAGAAAAGGTACTATGGAAGTTGCAGACACTGTTTATGGTGTTACAATGGAAGAGAGTGGTATTTCTAAATTGTTATCTATGAAGTTAAAACAATAAAACAAAAGCAAGGAAATGAGTTTAATCAAATCCTTGCTTTTTAACTATTTTATTATATCAAGATTTAGACGTAATGCTTTTGTTTTGCAAGCACATAAATCCAAAGATGACTGGCAGGTTACTGAATTATCAGAGGTTTCTCCATGCCGGTAGTCTTTTATCCACTTTAAAAGTAAATCAACTTCCGCTTCAGGTCCATTTACCGTTAGAATGTCTTCTTGATGTTTAATAGTTAATCTTTTGTTCATATAAGAACCTCCTAAATTTTGATACTAATTATTATATAATAAATTAAATCAAAAAGCAATAAATTTTAAGAATCCTATAAAGATTAACAAAACACCAGAGATTATAGACCAAATATTTTGTGGTAATTTACAGAAATTTCTAATATGAATTCCTAAATATGAACCCATGCTTAGAAAGAACAATTGTAAAATACTAACTAAAAAAGGAAATAGATTTAAATTGATATCAGTCATTGAACCACAAATACCAATGCAAAAACTATCAAGAGAAAGAGCAATGGCTAAGAATAAAGCTTCTTTTGGTTCAATAACTTGAGAGTGGTTTAAATCAGATGATATAGGGCTATTAAATATATTTTGAGAATCTTTTTCTTTTTTTAAAGCCTGAAAACATATGTATATTCCCATACAAACTAAAACGAAACATCCTAAAAAATTAGTTAAAGCATTTGGAAATATATATTGAATTATATTGCCAAAAAGTATTGAAATATATGTTGTTAGTAGTGAGATTACGAACAAGATTATTTTTCCTGATTTGGATATCTTTGTATTTTTTATTCCATATGTTATACCTATTCCTAAAGAATCAATACTACTTGATATTGCTAAAAGTAATGAATTTAACATAATAACACCTCTTACAACATAATATGACAAAAAAATTTTGGTGTTACTTTGTAATAAAAAAGTACAAGCCACATATATTTAATTAACAAACATACAAAGGAGTGAATTTTTATGTGGCAAACATTAAGAAAAGAAGAAGTATTAAGAAAATTAAGCACAGATGAAAAGCAAGGACTAACAGAAAAAGAAGTACAAGAAAGACAAGCAAAATATGGAAAAAATAAATTGCAAGAAAAGAAAAAAGAAAGTTTTATAGTAAAATTCATAAAACAATTTAATGATTTTATGATAATAATACTAATAATAGCATCAATAATATCAGCAGTTGTGTCAAAAATGCAAGGGGAAAACGACTATGTAGATTCAATAATAATTATAGGAATAGTAGTTTTTAATGCATTGATGGGAGTAATTCAAGAGGCAAAGGCAGAAAAATCAATAGAAGCTTTAAAACAAATGACACCACAACTTGCAAAAACTATAAGAAATGGTAAAACAGTGGAAGTCAATGCAGAAGAACTTGTAAAAGGAGATATTATTATTTTGGATGCTGGAAATTTTGTACCAGCTGATTGTAGAATATTAGAAAGTCATAACTTAAAAATTGAAGAATCATCTTTAACAGGTGAAACACAGGGAGCTGAAAAGGATGCAGATGCAATATGTAGCAAGAATGCACCATTAGGTGATATGAAAAATATGGCATTTATGGCAAGTATTACAGTAAATGGACACGGAAAAGCAGTTGTAACTGATACAGGGATGAGTACAAAAGTTGGACAAATAGCAAATATGATAATAGAAGATGAGGCACCACAAACACCATTACAGAAAAAACTAGGTGAAGTTGGTAAAATATTAGGATTAGCATGTTTAGCTATATGTGTGATTATATTTGTTATGGGATTAATAAAACACATAGAACCAGTAGAAATGTTTATGACATCTGTTGGACTTGCAGTTGCTGCAATTCCAGAGGGATTACCTGCAATTGTAACAATTATGCTTTCAATTGGTGTTACTAAAATGGCCAAAAAGAATAGTATAATTAGAAAATTACCAGCAGTTGAAACACTTGGAAGTAGTAGTGTTATATGTTCAGATAAAACAGGAACTTTAACTCAAAATAAAATGAAAGTAGTTGATGTTAGAAGTCAAAACAAAAAATTTATTATAGAACTTGCAACATTATGCACAGACTGTGATATAAATGTGGAAAGTGGAGTGCCACAAGTTTCTGGTGAGCCTACAGAGAAGGCAATTGTAGAAGAATGCATAAATATGGGTACAGTAAAGGATAAGCTAGAAAATTTTATGCCTAGAATTAATGAAATTCCATTTGATTCTAATAGAAAAATGATGACAACAATTCATAAAATAGGAAATAAATATAGAATTATTACAAAAGGTGCACCAGATGTATTATTACAAAAATGTACAAAACAAGTAGATTTGATAACTGAGATGCAAAATCAATATAATATTAAAATTAAAAGTTTAGAAAATTTGAAAATTCAAAGTGATAATAGACAGATGGCACAAAAAGCTTTAAGAGTAATTGCTGTTGCTTACAAAGATTTAGACACATTGCCAAGCAAAATAGATTCACAAAATATAGAAAATAATTTAACATTTGTTGGCTTAATTGGAATGATAGACCCTCCAAGAGAAGGAGTAAAAGAAGCGGTTCAAGTTTGTAAAAATTCTGGAATAAAAACTGTTATGATAACAGGAGACCATTTAGAAACGGCAAAAGCAATTGCTAAAGATTTAGGAATATTAGAACAAAAAGATATGGCAATAACAGGACAAGAACTTGACAAAATAACACAAAAGCAATTAGAAAAAAATATAAGCAATTATTCAGTTTTTGCAAGGGTTACACCGGAACATAAAGTTAGAATAGTAAAAGCATGGCAGAAAAATGGCGCGGTTGTTGCAATGACGGGTGATGGAGTAAATGATAGTCCTGCTTTAAAAAATGCAGATATTGGAATTGCAATGGGAAAAAATGGTACAGATGTTGCAAAAAATGCAGCAGACATAATACTTACGGATGATAATTTTGTAACAATTGTTGAAGCTGTAAAACAAGGAAGAAATATATATGACAATATCAAAAAAGCAATACATTTTTTAATTGCAACAAATATAGGAGAAATAGTAACAATTTTTATGGGGCTTGTATTAGGCTTAAAATCACCATTACTTGCAATTCAATTATTATGGATAAATCTAGTTACAGACTCATTACCAGCAATTGCATTAGGGCTTGAAAAGCCTGAAAAAGATATTATGCAAAGAAAACCTGTAGATAGTAAAAAAGGAATATTTGCAGATGGCTTGTGGAATAAAATAATTGTTGAAGGCATAATGATTGGTGTACTTACACTTGTTGCATTTAGTATAGGAAATAAATATTATGGATTAGAAGCAGGCAGAACTATGGCATTTTTATCAATAGGATTTTTGGAATTGATACATAGTTTTAATGTTAAAAATGAAAAGTCAATTTTTGAAGCTGGATTATTTGAAAATAAGTATTTAGTAGGAAGTTTTGTTTTAGGAATTTTTATTCAGGCTATAGTAGTTGTTGTTCCTACTTTTGCAAAGGTTTTTGAAGTTGTTCCTTTGAATTTGACTCAATGGATTATTACAGTTGCTATTTCTATTTTACCTGTGCCAGTTATTGAGCTACAAAAGAAATTAGATTTTAAGAATAAGACAGTAGAGAAGAAAGAAGAGAAAAAAAGTTTTTCTTTTGCAAAATTTTAAAAATTAGTTGCAAATATCAAAAAAATATGATAAAATAGCTATGCTTAAAAGGAGTATAGCTATTTTAAGCATCTCTACTTAACTAAAAAGTTAGGTTGCAAAATCCATAGGGAGGTGAAAATAATGAACAAATACGAAAGTGTTATCATTGTTAATCCAAATGTTGATGAAGCAGGTTTAAAAGCTTTAGAAGAAAAATTCACAGGATTAATCAATGAAAATGGAAAAGTTGAATCAGTTGAAAACATGGGTAAAAAAAGATTAGCTTATGAAATCAAAAAATTCAAAGAAGGTACATATATGTTATTTAACTTTGAATCAAATCCAGATTCAATCAAAGAACTTGAAAGAGTTTACAGAATTACAGATGACGTAATCAAATTCATCGTTGTAAGAAAAGAAGACTAATAAAAAATAAAAAGTGGGACCTTAGATTAAAGTAATGAAAGGAAGAAAAGAAAATGAACAAAGTAATATTAATGGGAAGACTTACAAGAGACCCAGAAGTAAGATATACACAAACAAATAATACTCTAGTTGCTTCTTTTAGTTTAGCAGTAAATAGAAGATTTGCAAGACAAGGAGAAGAAAGACAAGCAGACTTTATTAACATAGTTGCTTGGAGTAAATTAGGAGAATTTTGTAGTAAGTACTTTAAGAAAGGTCAACAAGTTGGTATAATTGGAAGAATCCAAACAAGAACATGGGATGATGATCAAGGTGTTAAACACTATGTAACAGAAGTTGTTGCAGAAGAAGCATATTTCGCTGATAGCAAAAGAGAAGGAGATATGGGAGCAGGAACTTTTGAAAATACTTTTGGTAGTACAATGCCAGGAAGTATGGGATCAGATTTTGAGACATCATCTGCAGATGATTTACCATTTTAATTAATTACGAGAGGGGGAAATATCAAAATGGCAGACAAAAAACAAAGAAGAAATAATAAAAATTATGATGAAGATTATAACCCAAAATTCAGAAAACAAAGAAAGAAAGTTTGTGTTTTATGTAGTGACAAAAATTTTGAATTAGATTACAAAAACGCAGATCAATTAAAGAAATTTGTTAATGATAAAGGTAAAATCTTACCAAGAAGAACAACAGGATGTTGTGCAAAACATCAAAGAGATATTACTACAGCAGTTAAAAGAGCTAGACATATTGCTGTATTACCATATGCTCAACAATAATATGTATATTTTAAGACTAGAAATAAATCAATATTTCTAGTCTTTTTCTAATTCGTTATCATCTTCTATAGAATTATATTTATTAGCTTTATCTCTAAGATTAGGCAATTCATTTTTAATATATTCATCAATTTCAAAATCAATTACGGAACTTTCAGAAGCCATTAAACCGGAAGCTTTTAATAAATCGTTTTGATTTATGTATATATTTTTTAAATAGTATTCAGCATCAATTGAATCTGGGTTATGATTTTCTATTTGTTCTCTTATTGAATGTGCTAAACACTCATAAGGGTCATCATAATGAATTTTAATTCTGTTCTTAGCAGAAGAATCTTTATCTAATCTAGCAGTTGCATGTTTGGCAGAAATATTTTCGGCCCAAGCATTATAAATTTCGCAACCTTTTTTATATAATCTTAATTTTAGTTCTTCAGATTCTTTTTTTGTTAATGAACAAAATTTATTGATGTCATTTTGTAATTTACTATCTAAGTTAATTCCTGTTGGAGAATTGTTTTCTAGTACAACATTTTCTGGTGAAGCAAGGTATTTTAATAATTTGGTATATTTCTTGTTAAAATCTTTATTATCTTTTCTGATATCACATATCATGTTAAATAAAGATAGTTCTTCATTTGAAATAAATGTAGATTTACCAATATTATTTATTATCTTCATATTTCTTGTAGCATATGCAGATGGAACTTCCATAAAATTAGCTTCTTTTCCAGGCATATTACTATGTGCAGAATATCCAATAATACTTTCTTGGTGTTCATTAACAAACATTGTTTGTAACTCTATCGGAATATTTAAAACATTAGAATATAGACCAGAAAAATCAGCAACATATCCACTTTTTTCTCTTTTAGTTTTTGTAGCAGAACTATCAGGATTCATTGTGATTCCTAAAGCCTGAAGTTGCTTTGAGTTATTTACTATTTTAGGTAATGTACTTGAATATAATTTTAATCCTAATTTACTATCAATTCTGGAATCAAAATCTTTTAAAAGTTCTTTAAAGTCAACTTTTTGTGGATTTGAATCTTGATCCAAAGAAGATATGTTCATTTTAGTTGAATAATCTCCTAATGCAGTTAAAATAGAGATTTTTTTATTACATTCATTGATCAATTTATTATATTTTTCTTTTAAATCTAAGGCATAATTTTTTGAATATGCAGTTTCAGATTCAAAAATATTTAGGATATCCTGTAGTAACTGTTTACTTTTTGTATAGTATTCAAAAGATGTGCAATTTTGATTATCGATTTTTGATTCAAATGAATGATTTTTTTCAGATATTTTAATATTTTCTCTTCTTTCATCTGCAAGCATTTTTAATGTTTCGTATTCAGGATTTTTGGGGTCAATAGTTACATTGTGAGGAATTTTTTCAACAATAATTCTTAAACCAAATAAATCTAGAATGTCTTTTATTGAAATACTTGAATCAGTTTCTTTTAATCTTTTTGTGTAATCTTCTAATTTTGCAATATTGCTTTTTGATGATTTTACTCTGGATGTTAGATAAATTGAATAATTAGGTTCAGGAAATTTTTTATTTATTTCTAGTAATAATGTTGAACATACAATTTCCATGTATCTCATTATTTCAGAATCAGTTGATAAAATTATTTTATTTATTTTACTTGATATAGTGTTATATAAACTTTCATATTTTTTATTTTCTATTTCATTATCAAATGGTTTGTGCATAAGATTACCTCCTTCTGAATTTTAAACTTATAATATTAGTATAGCAAAATTTACATAAATTTGCAAATTAATTGCAATTTACCAGAAAATATAGTAAAATATAGTAGATTAAAAGAGAAAAGAAGGTAATAAAATGTTAGAAAAATTGGGAATAGATGCAGATTTAGAAAATTTATCAAAAGAGGTAGAAATTGAAATAAAAAATCAATTTAAAACAATGGATGAAATATGTGAAAAAAATAGTATGAAAGTATTGTCAGCATTTCAAGAGTGCAACTTACAAGAAATGCACTTAAATTCATCAACAGGATACGGAATAGACGAAGTTGGAAGAAACAAAATAGAAGAAATTTATGCAAATGTATTTAAAGCAGAAGATGCATTAGTACGTGCACAATTTATATCAGGAACACATGCTTTAGCAATAACTTTATCAGCATTATTACGTCCAAATGACACAATGATAAGTATAACAGGAGAACCATATGACACACTTCAAACAGTTATAGGTTGTAACGAAACAGAAAGCAAAAGTTCATTAAAAGCATTTGGAATAAAATATGAACAAATAGAACTTGTAGAAAATGATTTTGATATAAAATCAATTCAAGAAAGATTAAAAAAACAAGATGTAAAATTAGTTGAAATTCAAAGATCAAGAGGATATTCAACAAGAAAAAGCTTAACAATTGAAAAAATCGAAAAAGCAATAAAAGCAATTAGAGAAGTTAACAAAGATGTAATAATTATGGTAGACAATTGTTATGGAGAATTTGTACAAGACAAAGAACCAATAGAAATTGGAGCAGATATTGCAGTAGGTTCACTAATGAAAAATTTAGGAGCAGGAATTGCAACATCTGGAGCATATATAGTTGGTAAAAAAGACTTAATAGAACTATGTGCAGAAAGACTAACAGCACCAGGAATAGGAAAAGAAATAGGACCATCATTAGGACAAAACACACAATTACTAAAAGGACTATTCTTTGCACCACAAGTAGTAGCTTCTAGTGTAAAAACAGCAATATTTGCAAGTAGAATATTAGAAAAATTAGGATATGATGTTGAACCAAAATATGATGAAGTAAGAGCAGATATTGTACAAACAATAAAACTTGGAAGTGAAGAAAATTTAGTAAAATTCTGTCAAGGAATCCAAATGGGTTCACCAATAGATTCAAATGTAATTCCATTCCCAAGTGATATGGGAGGATATGAAGATAAAGTCATAATGGCAGCAGGAACGTTTACAGAAGGTTCAACAATTGAATTAAGTTGTGATGGACCAATACGTGAACCTTTTATTGCATATATGCAAGGGGGACTTACTTTTGAATATGGAAAATTTGGAATATTAAAAGCAATTCAAAAAATGAAAAATTAATAAAAAAGGGATTGAAGGACTGGTCTTTAATCCTCAAAAATTTGGGAGAAAAATATGAATGTTGTAGTAATAGGTGGTGGTCCTGCTGGAATGATGGCAGCAATTACCTCTGCTGAAAATGGAAATAATGTAACTTTATTAGAAAAAAAGGAAAGACTTGGTAGAAAACTTTTGATTACAGGTAAAGGAAGATGTAATATTACATCTTCTTTGCCAATAGATGAATTTATACAAAATATACCAGGAAATGGGCAATTTTTATATAGTGCTTTTAAAAATTATACAAATACTGATATAATTGACTTTTTTAAAGATGAAGGCTTAGAAGTAAAAGAAGAAAGAGGAAATAGAATATTTCCAATAACAGATAAATCTCTAGATGTATTAAAGTGCTTTACAAAAAGATTGAAAGAATTAAATGTTAAAATAGAATATAATATGAAGGTTACTGAAATTGTGCCAAAAGATGAAAGTGAAAAATTAAAAGTGATTGCTGTAGAAATGGATAAAAATATTCATAAAGATAAAGTATTTGAAGCTGAAAAAGTGATACTAGCAACAGGTGGAAAAAGTTATCCTTTAACAGGTTCTACTGGTGATGGATACGAAATTGCTACAAAATTAGGACATACAGTAACTAAAATAAGACCTTCATTAGTTCCATTAGAATCATTTGATATAAATATGTGTAAAGAGTTGCAAGGGTTATCTTTAAGAAATGTAAAAATTCAATTAAAAGATAAAGAAAAAAATAAATTAATATATGAAGATTTCGGAGAGATGCTATTTACTCATTTTGGTGTATCAGGGCCTACAATTTTAAGTAGTTCAGCACATTTAGTTAGATATAAAAATATTGATGAACTTTTGAAAAACAAGAAAATTATTTTAAACATAGATTTTAAACCAGCTTTATCTGAAGAAAAATTAGATGAAAGAATATTAAGAGATTTTAACGAATTTAAAAATAAACAATTTAAAAATAGTTTAGATAAATTATTACCACAAAAATTGATACCTGTAATTATTGAAAAAAGTGGGATAAATCTTGATAAAAAGGACAATGAAATTAACAAAAAAGAAAGACATAGACTTGTTAATTTATTAAAGAATTTTGAAGTTATAATAAAAGGGTTTAGACCTATTGATGATGCAATAATAACAAGTGGTGGAATAAATATTAAAGAAATAAATCCTAAAACAATGGAATCTAAATTAGTAGAAGGCTTATATTTTGCAGGTGAAATAATTGATGTTGATGCATATACTGGAGGATTTAATCTTCAAATTGCTTATTCTACTGGATACGTAGCAGGCGACAAAATATGACAAAAAATATGAGACAAATTAGGACTGTCCCTTTTGTTTCAAAAGAGGAGAAATATGGAAAGTTTTATTTCAATTAAGGATAATATACAAACTGAATTAGTTGTAAAAAAATCTAAATTTATATGTAATCTTATAAAAGTTGAGACCCAAGAAGAAGCAGAAAATATGATAAAAAAAATGAAGAAAAAATACTATGATGCGAGGCATAATTGTGTAGCATATAGGGTTATGGAAAATGAGCAAATAGTAGAAAAATCAAGTGATGATGGAGAACCATCAGGGACTGCCGGAGGACCAATGTTAAATATTTTACAAAAAAATAATTTGTGTAATATTTTAGTTGTTGTAACAAGATATTTTGGAGGAATTTTACTTGGAACAGGTGGTTTAGTTAGAGCTTATTCAGATGTAACATTACAAGCTATAGATAGTATAGAAAAAGTTGAAAAAACTATAGGAATAGAAGCAGAAGCAGAAGTAGAATATAATAATTTGGAAACTTTTAAATATTATTGTAAAAAAAATAATATTTATATAAAAGATTACGAATATTCTGAAAAAATTATTTGTAGAATTCAGTTAGAAGAATGTAGTAAAGATAGATTAATAGCTGATTTTAATACAAAAAAAGTTAATTTGATAAAATTGAAGTTTTTATCTAAAAAATTAATAGAGAAAAGTATAATAAAATAATGTTTTTGTAAATATTTGGAAAATATAATTGAAAAACAATTAAATAGATACTATAATAAGAACTGTAAAAAATTTACAGTTCTTTAATTTGTTGATAATAAAAGATTTGAAAGAACAATCAACATAAAACAAATGAAAAGATAACGGAAATAGGGAGGAAAAATTATGAAAGAAAAAACAACAATCTTGATAGCAGATGACAATCAAGAATTTGCTCAAACATTAGCAAAATACATACATGAGCAAGATGATATGGAAGTTATAGGAATAGCAAAAGATGGAGAAGAAGCTATTGATATGATAACAAATATAATGCCAGATGTAGCATTATTAGATGTAATTATGCCACATTTAGATGGAATAGGAGTATTAGAAAAATTAAATATAATAAAATGCGATAAAAAGCCAATGTGCATAATGCTTTCAGCTGTTGGACAAGATAAAATTACTCAAAGAGCAGTAGGTTTAGGAGCTGAATACTATGTTGTTAAACCTTTTGATATTGAATTATTAATAAAAAGGATAAAAGAATTGAAAAACTTCAGACCAAGTCAAAATGTTAATAATTTTATTTCAAAAGAAACTAAACAACAATATGTTGAAATTCCTATGGATGGAACTAAAAATCAAGAAAATTTGGAAGCTTTGGTAACAAATATTATTCACGAAGTAGGTGTACCTGCACATATAAAAGGATATCAATATTTACGTGAAGCAATAATTATGGTTGTAAATGATATTGATGTTATTAATCAAATAACAAAGAGTTTATATCCTAAAATTGCAATGAAATTTAACACAACACCAAGTCGTGTTGAACGTGCAATACGTCATGCTATAGAAGTTGCTTGGGGTAGAGGAGACCAAAAAACAGTTGAGAATATTTTTGGTTATACAATTTCTGCTGCTAAAGGAAAGCCCACAAACAGCGAATTTATAGCAATGATTGCTGATAAATTACGTTTGGAATTAAAGAGTGCATAATAATAAAAGTCAGTTCAATTAAAGAACTGACTTTTTGTTTTCCTATGTCGGTAGGAAATTGATTTATTTTAGTAAATCTTTATCAATTATTTGAAAATTTGCTCTGTGGATATAGAGCTGTTTGCCATCAACTGTCAATTTTGTGAATTTTGGCAGATTATCTGGAACTTCCCAATATACGTTATTTCCCGAAAAGGCATATAATGGATATCCAGTTTGTGACTTGATAACAATTACAACAGGTTTTCCAAAATAGTTTTTATATTTATTTAAATTATGCAATTTACAAAAAATAATAATAGTGCAAAATGTACAATTTGCTATGTAATAGAAGTAGAAAAAGAAAAACGTGTCAATTATGACACGTCCTTTTTTAGTTTTCGCAGATTTTTTTTGCAAGTTTTCTCTCTTTTTTACACTGTGGATGAACCACTAAAAATAGAGTTGCTGCTTCCCAAATTGCAGGTTTTAAATCTGACCAAAAATTTTTCATAATGATGTTCTCCTTTTGGATGTTTGTTAATAGATACTTTAATTATAACATAAAATTGAAAATATGTAAAATTAACAAATTTTTGTTTATATTTTAATATAAATGTGATATAATATAAAAATCAAATAAAACCACCTAGAAAGGATGGAATATAATGAATACAATAATAGGAGAACTAGGAAAATCACAGAAATTTATAGATTTAAGTAAGCAAATAGAAAAAGAAAAAAGTCCGATATCAATATCGGGCTTAACTAGCGTTGGAATGGCAGAAATAATCTCTGCAATAAATGGGTACAACAAAAAATCAATATTGTTAGTTACATATAATGAAATACAAGCAAAAAAAATATTACAAAACTTACAAACATTTGAAAAAGAAAAATTAGTATTTTTTCCTAAAAAAGAAGTTGTAACATATGATTATGTGGCAGAAAGCAAAGATTTGCCATATGAAAGAATAGAAACTTTAAATAAAATTAAAGAAAAGAAAAATATAATAGTTGTAACAACAATAGAAGCATTAATGCAAAAATTGCCATCAAAAAAATCACTATTTAAAAATGTGTTAGAATTTAAAGTAGGAGACATATACAACTTAGAAGATATCAAAAAAAGTTTAGTAAATATGGGATATTCAAGATGTGATTTAATAGAGGGAAGAGGACAGTTTAGTGTAAGAGGTGGAATTGTTGATATTTCAGCTGATGATAAAACAGGAATTAGAATTGAGTTATGGGGAGACGAAGTTGATTCAATCAGAAACTTTAGTATAAGTAGTCAAAGGTCAATATCAACATTAGAAAAAGCCAAAATATATCCAGCAAATGAATATGTTTTAGATGATAAAATAGAAAATATTTGTAAAAAAATCAGACAAAAATTAACAGAAGGAAAGCAAGACGAGATAATAGAAGAAGACATAGAACAAATAAAAGCTGGAAATTATATAAGTAAAATAGATAAATATTTTGATGAATTTTACGAAGAACAAGAAACTTTAATTGACTATATGAGCAAAGAGTGCTTAATTATGGTAGATGAGGTCAATAAGGTTGAACAAAGAGAAATGAATATCTTACAAGATATCGAAAACTTAAGTAAAAACTTAATAGAAAAAGAAAAAATAGTACCAGAAGCGTTATCAAGTACAGGAGCAATTGAATTTGATAGCATAGAAAATAAATATCATACAATATATTTAGAAAAACAAGATGCAGTTACAAAAAAACAAGCACAAAGATATCATTTTGAATATAGAGAAATCAATTATTATAAGAGCGAAATTGAAAATTTATTTGAAGATATAAACAAATGGAATAATGAAAAGAAAAGCATATATATAATGGTTGAAACTAAAGAAAAAGCCAAAAAGCTAAAAGAACTATTAGAAAAGCAAGATATATTATGCAAAATAGAAGAAAAATTAGACAAAACAATCATAGTAAAATCTTCAGAAAATATTGTAACAATTTCAGTTGGAAAAATTACAGAAGGATTTGAAAACTTCGAAATAGATCAGGTTGTAATTTCGGCAGATGATTTAATTGATGGTGGAAAAAAGAAAAAAACATTTGCAAATCAGGCATTTAAAGAAGGAGAAAAAGTAGTATTTGCAGATTTAAAAGTTGGTGATTATGTAGTACACAAAAATTATGGAATAGGACTTTTTGTTGGTGTAAATACTATAACTGCGGATAACACAACAAAAGACTATATCAAACTAAAATATAAAGATGATGCAATTTTATATGTACCAACAAGCCAGTTAGATGTAATTAGAAAATATACAGGTGGAGATGCAATAAATCCACCAATGAACAGTCTTGGAAGTAAAGATTGGATTAAAACAAAGGAAAAGGTAAAGAAAAATTTAAGAGCTGTTGCAAAAGAATTAATAGAATTATATGCAAAAAGAAAAAAAGCAAAAGGTTATGCATTTGGACCAGATACACCTTGGCAACAACAATTTGAAGAAAAGTTCACATATCAAGAAACAGATGACCAATTAAGATGTATAGAAGAAGTCAAAAAAGATATGGAAAATCAAAGACCAATGGATAGACTTTTGTGTGGTGATGTTGGATATGGAAAAACAGAAGTTGCAATAAGAGCAGCATTTAAAGCAGTAATGGACCATAAACAAGTTGCATATTTAGTACCAACAACGGTTTTAGCACAACAACAATATGAAGAATTCAGAGATAGAATGAAAGACTTCCCAATAAAAGTAGATATATTAAATAGATTTAAAAGTACAAAATATCAAAATGAAGTAATCAAAAAATTGAAATTAGGGGATGTAGACATCGTAATTGGAACACATAGATTATTAAGTAAAGATGTTGAATTTAAAGACATTGGATTATTAATAATAGATGAAGAGCACAGATTTGGAGTAAAAGCAAAAGAAAAAATAAAACAATACAAATCAAATATAGATGTTTTAACAATGACAGCAACACCAATTCCAAGAACAATGCATATGTCAATAGTTGGAATAAGAGATATGTCAGTAATTTATGAGCCACCACACAACAGAAAACCAGTACAAACTTATGTGTTGGAATATGACCAAGAGGTTATAAAAGAAGCAATAACAAAAGAATTAGAAAGAGACGGACAGGTATTCTATATTTATAACAGGGTAGATACAATACAGAAAAAAGCAGATGAAATATCAAGGCTTGTACCTGAAGCGACTGTAAGTTATGCACATGGGCAAATGACAGGAAATCAAATAGAAGAAATAATGCAAGATTTTATTGATAAAAAATCAAATGTATTAGTTTGTACCACAATATTAGAATCAGGAATAGATATAGCAAATGCTAACACAATAATAGTAGAAAATGCAGACAGAATGGGGTTAGCCGCATTATATCAAATACGTGGTAGAGTTGGAAGATCAGACAGACAGGCATATGCATATATCACATACAGAAAAGACAAAATGCTTTCAGAAGAAGCGGACAAGAGACTAAAAGCAATAAAAGAATTTACTGAATTTGGTTCAGGTTTCAAAATAGCAATGAGAGACCTAGAGATTAGGGGAGCCGGAAGCATGCTTGGAGAAATACAATCAGGACACTTAGAGCAAGTAGGATATGATACATATTGTACATTACTAGACGAAGTAGTAAAAGAAATGCAAGGTGTAGAAGTAGAACCAGAAATAGACATACAAATAGATTTAAATGTAACAAGTTATATACCAGATGAATATATACCAGACTCAGCACAAAAAATAGAAGTATATCAAAATATAGCACTATGTAAAAAAGAAGAAGACATCCAAAATGTTGTAGATGAAATAATAGACAGATTTGGAAACATGCCAGCAGAATTAGAAAATCTATTAGACATAGCAAGAATAAAATACTTGGCAAAACCATTTGCAATAAGCAAAATTGCAAGCAAAAAAACAGCTGTAGTGTTTACTTTTGAACAAAGTAAGTATGAAATAGATTTGCAGGGCTTATTAAAAATATATAGAAATAAAATTAAATTTTCACCTGGAATAAAAACAATGATTACATTAGATATAGGAACAACAAATGAAAGACAGATTTTAAATGACGTTACTGAATTTCTAAGAAAGTTGTCAAAAGGGACGCCCCTTTTTGACAACAATGCTAAATAAATTTTTTGTGCAGTGTAGATATATAAAAGAAGTTGTCAAAAAAGGGCGTCCCTTTTGACAATCAATCATAGTGAAAGGAAAAAGTTATGCAAGTAATTTCAAGTAAAGATAATGAATTTGTAAAACATGTAAAAAAATTAAAAGAAAAGAAATACAGAGATTTAAACCAAGAATTTATTATAGAAGGAATAAAATTAGTAAAAGAGGCAATTGAAGAAAAAGCAGATATTAAGCATATTGTAGTTTGTGATAATTGTGAAGATTCTGGAGTAATTCCTAAAAATTTAATGTATGAAATTGCAAAATATGATTGTGTATATGTAACAGAAAATATATTAAAAACAATGTCAGATGTAAATGCACCACAGGGAATACTAGCAATAATTGGTAGAAACAATCAAGAAAACAAAATAGATTATAATCAAGATATAATAGTTGCTTTAGATGATATACAAGATCCAGGAAATTTAGGGACAATTCTTAGAACTGTTGATAGTATAGGATTAAATCAAATATTGGTATCAAAAGGAACAGCAGATTGTTATAATCCTAAAGTGGTTCGCTCTACAATGGGAGCAATTTTTAGAATTAAAATTATAGAATGTGAGGATATAGAACAGACACTAAAAGAAACACAAAAAAATAACTTTAAGTTGGTAGTAAGTTCATTACAAACTAAAAATAGTTTATATGATATTAATTTTGATAAAAAAGTAATCGTTATAGGAAATGAAGCAAATGGTGTTGAACAAAGAATTCAAGATATAGCAGATGAAAAAATAAAAATACCAATGTTTGGAAAGACGGAAAGTTTGAATGCATCTGTTGCAACTGGGATTATTTTATATGAATATGTAAGACAAAAAATTGCAAAATAATATAAAAAATATCAAAATTCTACAAAGAAATTTTACGAAAAATTATAATATGGGTAACAATTACAAAAATAATTGTAATTGTTACTTTTTTATGTTACCATTAAAACAGAAAGAATTTTTTCTAAAACTTAAAATTAGTTCATAATTTATTTCGCAATAAAATTAAGTTTAAATCAGGTAATGAATGTAAAATTAAAATCTAAAAATAAAATGTTATAGGTCCAGAAATTTAATATCTTAGAATTCAATGAAAACGAAACATGTTAGACACTAGAATAGAAGGGAGGGAGTATGGTCTATTTCTCATTCAACGATTTTGTTGATTGTGAGCAAAGTGGAGAAATTTATAAAGTAAGAAAATTGGGAGAAAATGTAGTAAAATATGAACAGATAAGCAAAACAGGTAAAAACGAAAATTCAATCATAGAAATTATAAAAAACAAAAATGAATTGAAAAAATTTTTAAAAGATTTTTTTGAAATAGATGAAGCAATAGGACTTAATGATATAGTTTATTGTAATAAAATAAAAAGCAAAATAGATAGAATAAACGAAAACATTGTTATATGTAAAATTAAAAACAAAGAAATATTTATAATAATAAAAGAAATATCAGAAATTGATACAAATATTACGTATAAAATGTTTGAACATTCCACTAATATAATAAGTAGGTGGAATAAAGAGAAAGAAAATCAGAATACAAGAAATCCCATAGTGATTCCAATTGTAATATATACAGGTGAAAAAATATGGAAAAATTCTAATAGTCAATTGCGAGGCAAAATTAAGTATGTGAGATTTAAAAATAATAGAATAAATTTTTCATATAATGTGTTAAATATAAATGAAATGAGTGAAAATGATTTAAAATACATGAAATCGGAAGTTGCAAGAAAAATCAAAGAATTAAAAAATAAATATTTACAAATTAATTAAAAAATATTGACATATTTCCGTATAAGTGTTATATTTACAAACAAGGAAAAAAGGAGGTAGAGCATGTCACCAGATTATTATGTTATAGGAAGAAGAATAAAACAATGTAGATTAGATAGAAAAATGACGCAAGAGGAATTGGCAGATGAAATTAATATTTCGGTAGCTTTTTTAAGTAGAGTTGAAAGAGGTAATGCACATTTGAATTTAAGGAGATTAACTCAAATTGCTGAAGTTTTAAAAGTTTCACCAGGTTATTTATTAACAGGTAGTAATACGACTTCTAAAGATTATTTAAAAGAAGATTTTAAAAATATTTTGGATAAATGCAGTCCAGAACAACAAAAATTGATATATGAAATTTCTGAGTTGGTTAGTAAGACTAAATTTGAAAGTGTAAATAATTAATATTCTAATTGTTTTTATAAAAGGATGTAATTTTTAAAATGAATTACATCTTTTTTGTTGAACTTATAATTGCATATGATTTAATTTAGAATTATCTCTGTTCATTACATAAAAAAAGAACTTGTAGTATAAAAAACTGGGACCTTTTCACTTTTGCAAGCGAACATTACCCATTTTTTTATTTGACAAGTTCTATTTTTTTATTTCAATCAAACGAGATAATTCTAAATTAAATCATATGCAATTATAGGTTCGACATTAAAATATAAAAGTAACAACCATTTTGAATTTTACATAAAATATACTAGGATAAATAAAAGGAGGCAATTTATGAAAAACATACTAGAAGTCAAAAATATAGGAAAAAAATATCAAAATAAAGAAGACGAAATACAAGCACTTAAAAATGTAAATTTCA
>OHAN01001126.1_pt1 | contig 22962 bp, 20 predicted proteins | sample 1577121 | NCBI WGS metagenome assembly OHAN01 (sample SAMEA3541554, study PRJEB24748) | human gut metagenome | biome: human gut; feature: human-associated habitat; material: faeces | place: China | collected 2012 | reverse complement strand
ACACTTATTAACGACCCATATTTTACCGGCTGGTGCAATCAGCCAATTGTGCCGCAGTTAAGCGATAATTTTATTTTAGAAAACTTAAATAAAGTACAGCGTGTTAATTTAATTGCGCCATCGCCAAAGCTGGAAGGCAGATATAATTTAACTGTTGAGATGGAAACCGGCGTCGGCAAAACTTATACATACATTAAAACAATGTATGAGTTAAACAAGCATTACGGCTGGAGTAAGTTTATTGTTGTTGTGCCAAGCATTGCTATCCGCGAAGGCGTTTATAAAAGTTTTACGGTAACGCAGGAACATTTTGCGGAAGAATACGGCAAAAAGATACGCTTTTTTATTTATAATTCTGCCCAACTGACTAATATTGACCAATTTGCTTCGGACAGTGCTATGCAGGTTATGATTATTAATTCGCAGGCGTTTAATGCCAAAGGTAAAGATGCGCGCCGCATTTATATGAAACTGGACGAGTTCCGCAGCCGCAAGCCGATTGATATTATTGCCAAAACTAACCCGATTTTGATTATTGATGAGCCGCAATCGGTAGAAGGCAAACAGACTAAAGAACGCCTGAAAGAGTTTAACCCTTTAATTACGCTGCGCTATTCGGCAACGCATAAGGCGGACAGCATTTATAATATGGTGTACCGTTTGGACGCGATGGAAGCGTATAATAAAAGGCTGGTTAAAAAGATTGCCGTTAAAGGCGTAAGTCAGTCCGGTACAACGGCAACGGAAGGATTTGTGTATTTAGAAAGTATTAACTTATCCGATAAGAACCCAACGGCAACAATAAGTTTTGATTATAAAGGCAAAACTATCCGCCAGGTATCGCGCAAGGTAAGCGAAGGTTTTAATTTGTATGATAATTCCAACGGTATGGAAGAATACAAAGACCGGTACACGATTACAAGTATTGATGGCAGGGATAATTCTGTTCAGTTTGCAAATGGCATTAAAATTTATGCAGGTGATGTTATTGGTGAAGTTAATGAAAATCAGCTGCGGCGCATACAAATAAGGGAAACAATTTTGTCGCACATTGAGCGTGAACGCAAATTGTTTTACAAAGGCATAAAAGTTCTTTCATTATTTTTTATTGATGAGGTTGCTCATTACAGAAAGTATGACGAGAGCGGCAACGCGGAAAAAGGCGGATTTGCGCAAATGTTTGAAGAAGAATATAACGATATTATCAATCATTTTCAGCCGGAGTTTGGCGAAGAAGAATATTTAAAATATCTCGCAGCCATTAAAGCGGAAGATACCCACGCCGGGTATTTTTCGATTGATAAAAAAGGCAAGATGATTGACAGTAAAGTAGGGCGTGGTAAGGAAACATCGGATGATGTTGACGCTTACGACTTGATTATGAAAAATAAGGAACTGCTGCTGGATCGAAATCCGCAGCGCTCGCCTGTAAGGTTTATTTTTTCACATTCCGCACTGCGCGAAGGTTGGGATAACCCGAATGTGTTTCAAATTTGTACGTTAAAACAAAGCGCCAGCGAGGTACGCAAACGCCAGGAAGTAGGGCGTGGTTTGCGCTTGTGCGTTAATCAGGACGGCGAGCGTATGGATGCAGGTGTTTTGGGTGCCGATGTGCATAATGTGAACGTGCTTACTGTTATTGCCAGCGAAAGTTACGAAAGTTTTGCTAAAGGTTTGCAGACGGAAATTGCCGAAGCAGTTGCCGATAGGCCTGTTAAAGTTACTGCGGAGTTATTTGAGGGCAAGGTTATTAAAGATTTGCAGGGCAACGAACAGGTTATTGATAATGAACTTGCAAGCGCTATTATATTTGACCTTGTTAAGCAGGATTATATTGATAAAAAACACACTTTAACCGACAAGTTTTATGATGACAGGAAGAACGGTACGGTTAAAGTTGCGGAAGAAGTGCAAGATTGTAAAGATGATATTATCAATATTCTTGATTCTGTTTATAACAGTAAAGCAATGCAGCCTGAAAATGCGCGCAGCAATAATGTGGAGCTGCATATAGACAGAAATAAGCTGCTAATGCCGGAATTTAAAGCGCTTTGGCAAAAAATAAATGCCAAATCCGTGTATGTTGTAGATTTTAATACGGATGAACTAATAAAAAATGCTGTTAATGTGCTTAATGCAAAGTTGCGTATAAATAAAATTTATTTTAAGGTTGAAACCGGTGTAATGGAGCAAATAGAATCTAAAGAAACGCTGGAAAAAGGTAATGCCTTTATAAAAGAGCAGAATGCAACTTACGGAAGCGATAAAAAAATTGTTGTTAACAGCAGTGTTAAGTATGATTTAATTGGCAAACTGGTGGAAGCAACGGGGCTGACGCGCAAGGATATTGTAAAAATATTAACCGGTATTGAAAAGCCAGTGTTTGACCAGTTTAAGGATAACCCGGAAGAATTTATTATTAAGGCAGCCGGACTGATTAATGATGAAAAAGCGACCGCGGTAATTCAGCACATAACTTACAATATGCTTGATGAAAAATATGATACGGATATTTTTACAGAGCCAACAATGAAAGGTAAACTGGATGTAAATGCAGTTAAAACCAAGAAACATTTGTATGACCATGTTTTGTATGATTCTGCCAATGAGAAAAATTTTGCACAGGAACTTGATGCAAATAATGATGTTGCGGTTTATGTAAAGCTGCCAAACGGTTTTTATATTTCTACACCGGTTGGCAAGTATAACCCGGACTGGGCAATTGCTTTTTACGAAGGTTCTGTTAAGCATATTTATTTTGTGGCAGAAACTAAAGGGTCATTATCCTCTTTACAGCTTAGAGATATTGAGAAAGCAAAAATACATTGCGCTAAAGAACACTTTCAAGCAATCAGCAATGGCGGCGTTGTTTATGACGTTGTAGATGGCTATGATGAATTAATGAATTTGTTAGTAAAATAACTTAAAATGTTTAATTTTCCGGCAAAGAGTTTTCTTTTTGCCGTTTTTTATTTATTTTTTTACTACTTTAATATCAGATATTTAAAATATAAAGGATTTCTTATATTTTTGTCGAATTGATTATTATATATTTTAGTGTGTTTTATGGAGTCTGTTATGGTGGATTATACTTTACTTGCAAAAGCTGCTTTGCTGCATGATATTGGCAAATTATGCTATCGTGCGGGGCTTACAAATGAGCCGGAAACATATCCCGAATATGGTGCCCGGTGGCTGGCGCGTTTATTGCCCGAAGATGATGAAGCCATGCAGCAGCTTCTGCGCTGCATAAGCTATCACCGCAGGCGCGATTTTGAAGCAGTAAAACTTAAAGACGATGATTTGGCATATTTAGTTTATTTTGCCGATACGATTGCGTTCGGCGCAGAAAAGACAGAACGCCGCCAGGATGATAAGTTTGATGCTTCGCTGTGCCTGGAATCGGTATTTAATTATTTTTCGGACCACGATACTTATAAACGCTATTTTTTGCTTAAGGAAATAAATACCGGCAAAGAAATTAATTATGCAGTGCGTGATAACATTAAAGCAAGCCCGGAAGATTATTTAAAACTTTTAAAAATAATTGAAAATAAATTAAAGCAAAAGCCTTTGGCGCAGATGTACCCCTATGAGCTTTTGCAGGTGCTTGAAGACGCCCTGTATTATGTGCCGCTTACGGTGCGCGAGGATTTGCCGCGCGATATTTCGATGTTTGAGCATGTAAAAATAACGGCGGCGCTTGCGGTAAGTATAGCCCATTATTTTGAAGCTAACGGAATTACTTCGTATGCTTCGCTTTGTGAAAAGCAAAAAATTACCCAAATACAAAACGAGCCGCTGTTTTTAATTGTTTCTGCCGATATTGCCGGCATTTACGGCTTTTTAACAACTCCGGCAGAGCAGTCGCCGCTTGCAACCATGCGCGGGCGCTCGCTGTATCTGGAATATTTTTCGCAGCTTATAGCAGACGAACTTGTAAATTATTTAAAACTTTCACGTGCAAACATTATTTATACCGGCGGCGGGCGTTTGTATTTGCTGGCGCCTAATACGCCGCAGTTTAAAGATGGTGTAAAAACTTTTGCGGAGTACATTAACGGGTGGCTGCTGCAAAACTTTGGCACTCAGCTTTATGTATCTGTCGGCGCGGCGGAATTTACGCCGGTAGAGCTGGTTGGCAGGCAGCTTGGCAGTGATGTTATGGCGCGTGCCGATTTGCAGGTGGAAAACAATAAAAAGAACCGCTATTCGGAAGCGGTTCTGGCAGGGCTGTTTGACCCTGAAAGCAGTTTTAACCATAACGAAGCGGCTTCGGAATGCTGCGTATGCCACAGAAACGTTGCTGCTGCCGATGAAGGGCGCAAAGACGGCCTGTGCAGCAACTGCCGTGCGCTGCTTGAACTCGGCAAAGCCTCTTTTATGGATGACAAGGTGCTGACAGTATGTTCAAACCGCATCAGCGGATGTATTGCGGTGCCGGGCTATAAAAGGGTGCTGTATTTAAAAATAATAGCTGCCAAAGATTTGGAAAAATTTAAGCAGCATAATAAACTGGCTTATCTTTACAGTATTAAAGGCGGAGCTTCCGATAACTGCCCGTATTTCCGCATACGCCGCTGCGATTACTGCGTGCGCGACGCAAAAAGCGGCAGGCTGCCCGATATGAAGATGCTGGCGGCCAAAAGTATGGGAGAAACCTATACCGGTGTTAAACGCCTGGGCGTTTTAATGGCGGACGTCGATGCTATCGGCATAGCTTTAAAAGCAGGTTTTTACCGCAACGATTTGCCCGACCCGCTGAGGTATCTTACATTATCGAGGCAGGCAGCGTTTTCCGGCAGGCTGTCATTCTTTTTTAAAGTAATTTTAAATAAAATTTTTAAAGGCGATATGCAGAACGCTTCCGGCAAAGTAACGCCGGTATTCAGGCTGTTTAACAAGCCCAAGCAGCTTTGGCGCAACATACACGTAATTTACAGCGGCGGCGATAACATTTTTCTGCTTGGCGCATGGGATGACGTGGTGGAAGTGGCGGTTGATATTCACCGCGCGTTTGAAAGCTACACCAACGGCAAACTGGCATTTTCGGCGGGCATAGGTATGTTTACGCCCGATTTCCCAGTAAGCCAGATGTTTATTCAGGCGCAGCTGCTGAAAAAAACCGCTAAAAATGTTCCGGGTACAGGAAAAATTGCTTTGTTCGGGCAGAATGCAGATTATGTAAGCGGCCCTGAAGGCGGGCTGGCCCACGTTTATGACTGGAAGGTTTTTGAAAAACAGGTTTGCGGTGAAAAACTTAACTTTTTAACAAATAATTTAAGTTTCGGCATTGCCGCAATACCCGGCAAAATAAAGGCCGACAGGAACACTTTGTATAAGCTGCACGGCGTGCTTGCCGCAGTGGCAGGCAGGTTTAATCTGGCTCAGTTTGCTTATGCGGTTGCTCTGCTTGAACCGAAATCGGAAAATGCCGCACAGGCGGAAATATATAATAATCTGCGCAGCAGGCTGTATGCCTGGGCGCTTGATACGGAAGGGCGCAGGCAGCTTTTAACGGCGCTGGAACTTTTAATTTACAGTTTGCCTAATGCGCCTAAGGAGGACTTTTAATGGATATTATAGCCAGGGCCGAAAATGCCATTAAAGGCATTATGGTTAAAGATAAATTTAATAATAATATACTGCTGTTAAAAACCGGCCATATCCGTAAGTTTTTAACTTCGGTCAACCTTGTGCGCGACCGCGTGGAGGTATATAAAATGCGCGGGCAGGAGCCTGACAGGCTGCCGCCGGAGCTGGTTGCGGAGGTAAAATTTTTAAAGGTTAAATTAATGTATCTGGCCGGGCGCGAAAAAAATATTGTTGGCGCGTTTGTAGAAAAATCCGGGCTGATAGAAATGATTGACAGCATTGGCGACAGTACGGAAAGGTTTGACACTTTTGCCAAATACGTACAGGCGCTGGGGGCATTTCATAAATTTTACGGAGGCAAGGATAAATAATGAAGCAGGCGGTTTTAAAAGGAAAGTTTTTAATAGAGGCTGTTATTACTCTGGTAACGGGGCTGCACATTGGCACCTCCAGCGATTTTACTCCTATCGGCGCGGTAGAAAGCCCCTTTGTGCGCGACCATTTTACCAAAGTTCCCATTATTCCGGGCAGCTCGCTTAAAGGCAAGCTGCGCACTTTGCTGGCTAAAATGCGCTCGCCGGGTTATGTTTTAAATAAAATTGAAGATGATGACGAAGTTATCTGCCGTTTGTTCGGTTCTACTTCCAAAAACGGTGTTGTAGGCGCACGCCTGCAATTTTATGATGTATTTGTAACGCCGGAAAGCATTGAAAAAATAAGCCGTATGGACACCGATACCTACATGGGCGAAGTAAAATTTGAAAACTCCATTACAAGGCTTACGGCAACGGCAATACCGCGCCAGATTGAAAGGGTGCCGGCAGGTACCGATTTTGCGTTTAAACTTGTGTACAACATCGAAAACGAAAAGGAAATCGAAGAAGATTTCGCAACCTTATCGGCAGCGCTTATGATGCTGCAGATGGACTACCTTGGCGGCCATGGTTCGCGTGGTTACGGCAGGGTTGCTTTCAGTAATTTTTCGGTGCGGTACGCCGGTTTAAACAAAAATCTTGAGGAGTATGCCGGAAGGCTTAAAACTGCTCTTGAAGGAAGCTGCTTAAAATGAAGTATTATATTTTGCAGTTTAAGTTTTTAACTCCGGTGCATTTTGGCACGGCTGAAAATAAAAAAAGCGGCAATTTGCAGTCTTTTAACTGCTGCGCCGATACTTTTTTCAGCGCGCTTGTAACGGAAACAGCTGCGCTTGACGGAGAGCTTTGCAGCCGGTTTATTGAAGCCGTGCAAAAGGGCGGGCTGCTTTTCAGCGATTTTCTGCCTTATTACAGCGGCGCGGAAGAAGAACTGTATGTGCCGGTGCCGTATCACTGCAAGGAAAAAGTAAATCCGCTTGATTTGCAGCTGTCTTTTAAAGAACTGTGCTTGCAGTATGAAGCGCTGCGCGACCACGAAAATATGGCTTATATCCGCGTAAGCGGCATTTATGATTACCTGCACCCGTATGAAAGCACGGCTAAAGAGCAGGAAAAGCACGATTTTGGCTGGAGCGGCGTACAGCGCAGGCTTGATTTCAGAAACGGCGGGCGGGCATATTATGTAAGCAATTATACTTTTGCGGAAGGCGCCGGGTTATACTGCATAGTTGGTTTGGATGACGAAGCTTTGCTTGAAGGGCTTGTTAAAGCGGTTGAACTGCTTGGGCTTGGCGGCATTGGCGGCAGGCGCAGCAGCGGCTTTGGCAAGTTTGTGTTAAAAGGCGCTCCGCAGCTTTTAAGCGAAGACTGCGGCGGTGATGCCGGTATGCTTAAGATTTTGCTCGAAAACAAAACAAGCAGCCTGCAAATGTCGCTTTCCGTATTGTGCCCGGTGCAGGAACAGATTGCCACCGTAAAAAAAGGCGCGTTCAGTTTATTAAAACGCAGCGGTTTTGTTTATAACCAAAACTCGCAGAATTTTGAAAAACGCAGCAGCGTATATATGTTAAAGGCGGGTTCGTGCTTCCCCGAAAGGGTTGAAGGGCGCCTGCTTGAATTTACGGCTTTGGGAGCGCAGCACGCCGTGTACCGCTATGGCAAGGCCGTATATATGGGGTTGCCTGTATGAGTATCAGTAATTTTGAATATAAAAAAATGTCTGTAACCTGCCTGGGCCCGGTGCATATAACCGACGAAGTGGGAACGGTATACAGCTATCAGTATTTATACGATGCCGGCAGCAGGCGGGTATATTTTTTGAATGAACGCCTGTGGGTAAAATTTTTGTATAAACATAATTTGCTGGCAGAGTTTGAAGAACTGATAAAAACCAGGCTGCGCGCCGGAACTTTGTGCGAATGGGTTCAGGAAAAAGGTTTTAAAATAGAAGATTTGGGCGACGCTGTAACAGATTATGCCAATGTTGAAGTAGCGCCGGAAATACTTGCTGCCAATAAAATGCGCCTTACGGAAATTGTGCGTACCGTGCACAATGTTGAAGGCCAGCCGTACATACCGGGCAGCAGCATTAAGGGTGCGCTGCGCACAGGGCTGCTGTTCAGCCTGCTGCTGCAGGAAGACAAGCTGCGTAATGCTGCTTGGGCCGAAGTCAGCCGCATTATTAATGACAACCGACTGCGTGATAAAAATTCTGCCTTTGCCAGGCTTGCGCAGAAGTTGGAATTTGTGCTGCTGCACCGTTTAAAAATACCCAAAAACGAGTACAGTGCGGAATTAATGCCGCAGGCCAGCATGAACTGCAGCATTATGAAAGGTTTGTCGGTAAGCGATTCATACAGCAGCGGCAAAACAATATCTGTAATTGTGCAGAAGCGCGAGGCTGTATATATTGTTAAAACAGGGCAGGTAAAAACCAAAAACCTTACCTTATTCCGTGAATGCCTGCCGCCGGGCGCGCATCAGCATTTCAGTATAACGCTTGATAAAGCGGTGTTTGGCGGTATCGGCATTACGTCGGCGGCAGAACTTATTAAAAGGCAGCGTGATTTTACCTATTTTGTGCTGCAGCGTGAAAAAATTATTTTTGGGCAGGCACTAAAACAGGAATTTGCCCGGGCAGAAAACGCCAATTTATTTTTGGGCAGCGGCAGCGGCTTTTTAAGCAAAAGCCTGCTGCTGGCACTTGCGCCGGACCAAAAATCGTTTACAGATGCGGCAGCGGTAATTTTGCATAATAATTTTTATAAGCACGCGCACCTGCGGCTTGATAAGTTTGCTGCGCCGCGCGGCCTGCAAACGGCCAAAACGCATAAGGGCATAACTTTAATGGGTGTCTGCGCAGTTACGGAGGAATAATTATGCTGCAAATTTGGGAAGTTTTCTTGCAGCTGCCAGAAGGCCAGCGTCTGCATCAATCGTTTGGCAGCGTGCTTCACGGCGCGCTGATGCAGTATGCCCATACGGATTTTGCGGAAGCCATGCACCGTTCTGCGCTGCGCCCGTTCAGCCAGTTTGTGTATTACGATAAGGCACGCGGCAGCGCGGTATGGCAGCTTGCGGCGCTTAACAAAGAAGCTGCGGAAGAAATTTTATATGCGTCAGGCAGGCTGCCGCAAAATTTATATTTAAAGCAAAAAGAATATGTGGTACAATTAAGTAAACCGCAGCCGGTAAAGCAAACAAGCTATAAAGACATGGCAGAGCAGTTTTTTACCATGCCGCAGCCTCCGCGCCAGGCAGAATTTAATTTTATAACTTCCGCATCGTTTAAGGCGTTTGGCAGTTATAAAATTTATCCGGATAATGTTTATATTTTCCGCAGCCTTTTAAAACGCTGGAATGCTTTTTGCGGCGGGCTTGTGCTTGAAGAAAATAATCTGGAAGAACATTTGGCGCAGGCGGTGAAGGTTACCGGCTATAATTTATCTTTGCAGCAGTATTCTGTCGGCGGCGCACCGATAGACGCGTTTAAAGGCCATTACAGGCTGCTTTTCCGCGGTACGCAAAGCCAGAACAGGATTGCGGCGCTTTTAGCCGCATACGCCGAATATGCCGGTATAGGCGTTAAAACAGCGCTTGGCATGGGCGGCGTAAAAATAAGTTTTTTACCCTGATACAGGGACGGACGCCGTTAAAATTAACGAACCCAATCATCATTTCTTAAAACAATCAGCCTCTTTAGGGGACGGAAAAATTTTTGTAAAATGCGCGCTCAGATATTGCATTTTTATTAAATGAGTGTTAGGATATGGCTTAACAGTTATTTGAGGGGGCATGGTGCATGATTACATATCGTCGAGCTACGTTTGATGATGTAGAAAATATTCATAAACTTCTGAATGATTATGCGCACGAAGGGTTGATGCTGCCGCGCGCACGCAACGCAATTTACGAAAACCTGCGCGATTATATTGTGGCGATTGAAAATAACCGCCTGATTGGCTGCGGCGCGCTGCATTTTGTGTGGGACAGGCTTGCGGAAATACGTTCGCTTGCCGTTGACCCGGAACGTAAAGCAAGCGGCATAGGGCGCAACATTGTGCATTTGCTGGAAAAAGAGGGTATAGAGCGCGGCGTAAAAATGTTTTTTACGCTTACTTACCAGCCCGGCTTTTTTGCCAAATGTGATTACATTGAAACAGCCAAAGAGAAATTGCCGCAGAAGGTATGGAAAGAATGTGTTTATTGCCCGCAGTATCCGTACTGCAATGAAATTGCTTTTGTAAAAACCACGGTTGATTACGAACCCGGCGACATTATGTTTTAAAAGTAAATTAAATAAAAAATCCCGCTCGGTGAGCGGGATTTTTTTGTACGCAATTTGTCAAAGGAAAGTTAAATTATTTTTTCTCTACAAGTTTAAGAGGAACGGAAATTTTGGCATCAATTTTTTCGCCTTTAGCCAGTTTAACGGCAGCTTCAAGGCCCTGCTGGCCCATCAGTTCCGGCTGCTGGGCAATGGTAGCTGCCATGGTGCCTGCTTCAACAGCTTTCAGGCCATCGTCAGTACCGTCAAAACCAACGATAAAGATTTGTTTGCCTGCGCTCTTGGAGGCTTCGATAGCACCGAGAGCCATTTCGTCATTCTGGGCAAAAATTGCCTGAATGTCGGGGTTAGCCTGCAGCATGTTTTCGGAAACGGTCAGGCCTTTGGTACGGTCAAAATCAGCAGACTGTTTAGCTACAACGCTTAATTTCTGGTCGGCAACTTTATGGAAGCCTTCGCCGCGTTCACGGGTTGCGGAAGCACCGGGGATACCTTCGAGTTCAGCAACTTTTACGCCTTCGCCAAGTTTTTTAATAATGTATTCAGCAGCCATTTCGCCGCCTTTTACGTTATCGGAAGCAACAAGGGAAGCAATGGTGCCTTTGTCGGCGCTGCGGTCCAGAGCAATTACAGGAATCTTTGCTTTATTGGCAGCTTCAACAGAAGTGGAAATGGCAGCAGAGTCAACCGGGTTTACCAAAAGTACGCTTACGCCCTGCTGGAGCAGGTCTGCAACGTCGTTAGCCTGTTTTGCCGGGTCGTTCTGGGCATCAACAATTTTTACGTTAACGCCAAGCTCTTTGGCTTTTGCTTCAACGCCGTCTTTAACGGAAACAAAGAACGGGTTGTTTAAAGTAGAGATGGAAAAACCAATAGTGGTAGTACCGCTTTTTTTATCGGCAGCCGGGGCAGCTTCTTCTCCGGAGCTGCAGCCAGCAATAAGCATTACCGACATCATAAGTACTGCCATAACAGCTAATAAAGTTTTTTTCATTTAAAACATAACCTCCTACGATTTTTTGCGGTCCATAAGAACTGCAAGTAAGATAACTATACCTTTGACAACTTGCTGGTAAAAGCTGGATACGTTAAGAATATTAAGGCCGTTGTTAAGTGTACCGATAATAAGTACGCCGATAAGCGTGCCCACGATACGGCCTTTGCCGCCGGAAAGGCTTGTGCCGCCGAGAACTACTGCCGCAATGGCGTCAAGTTCATAACCGGTGCCTGCGGTAGGCTGTGCGGAGTTAAGGCGCGAAGTTAAAATAGCGCCTGCCAGTGCGCAGAACAGGCCGGTAATTGCATAAGCAAAAATTTTAATGCGTTCAATTTTAATGCCGGCAATAAAGGAAACTTTTTCATTGCCGCCTACAGCGTAGGTTTTGCGGCCCAGCGGTGTTTTGTTAAGAATAAACCAGCAGAGGGCAAACATTAAAAGCATAACAACTGCCGGGACAGGAATACCTGCAAAATAGCCCTGGCCGAACATATGGAACAGCTGGTTGTCGGTTAAGCTGCTGATAGGGTTGCCGTCGGTGTAAACCAAAGTCAAGCCGCGGAAAATAGTCATGGTTGCCAGAGTGGCAATAAAGGGAGCAACCTTGCCGTAAGAAATTACAACGCCGTTAATAGTGCCGAGGATAAGGCCGATAATGGCAGCGACAACAATGCCCATAATCGGGTCCATGCCGCCTTTAATTAAACTTGCCATAATTGCACTGGAAAGAGCCAGCGTACTGCCGACGGAAAGGTCAATGCCGCCTGTAAGGATGACAAAGGTCATGCCGAAGGAAATCAGTGCGTTAATGGAAACCTGGCGCAGCAGGTTTTTTAAGTTGGACGGGTCGATAAAGCTGCTGTTTAAAGCAGATATAACAACAAAAAGTACAATTAACCCGATTAACGGGCCCATTTTTCTAACTAAGGCAGAAACGTTCATCTGTTATATTCCTCCTGTTGCAAGGGTGATGATATTTTCCTGGGTTGCTTGGTCATGCGGTATTTCCCCGGCAATTTTGCCTTCGTGCACAACAAGGATGCGGTCGCTCATGCCGATAACTTCCGGCAGGTCGGAAGAAACCATGATAATGGCAACACCCTGTGCGGTAAGTTCGTTCATCAAATCGTAAATATCGCGCTTGGCGCCTACATCAATGCCGCGCGTAGGTTCGTCCATAATGATAATGGACGGGTGCATGCCAATCCATTTTGCTATAACAACCTTCTGCTGGTTGCCGCCGGAAAGCGCTCCGGCCGGAAGCTGGATGGAGTTGGCTTTAACGCCGAGCTTGTGCGATAATTCGTTGGAGAAATTAAATTCCTTTTTATCGTTGATGACGCTTTTTGAAGCGAAGGTATCAACGCTTGGCAGGGCAATATTTTTTAAAATGGAAAAGTCCAGAATCAGGCCTTCGGTTTTGCGGTTTTCGGTAATAAAACCAATGCCTGCCTTAATGGCATCTTCCGGTTTTTTGATGTTTATTTTCTGTCCGTGCAGGTAAACTTCGCCCTGGCGGCAGTCATCAATGCCAAACAGCGCGCGCATAATTTCCGTGCGTCCGGCGCCCATCAGCCCGGCAACGCCCAAAATTTCGCCTTTGCGCAAATTAAAGGAAACGTGGTCGAACACACCAGGCTGGCACAGGTTTTTAACTTCCAGAACCACTTCGCCGGGTTCGGTGGTGCGTCCGGGATAATATTCCGTAATAGCACGGCCAACCATATCCTGTACTACGGCTTCCATGGTGGTGCTGCGTGTCGGGCGGCAGCTTATGGAGTGGCCGTCGCGCATAACGGTAATGGTGTCGCAGTGGGTAAATACTTCTTCCATGCGGTGAGAAATATAAACAATGGCTACGCCTTTGTCCTTTAATGCGTGCATAACTTCAAACAGTTTGGCGGTTTCACGTTCGGTAAGCGCCGCGGTAGGTTCGTCCATAATTACAACTTTGGCGTCCAGCATTAAATTGCGGATGATTTCCGTCATCTGCTGCTGGCCTACGCTGCATTCGCCGGCTTCGGCGTCAAGCGGCAGCTCAATGCCAATCTGCGCGCATTTTTCTTCGGCCAGCTTACGCATTTTTTTAGTGTCGAGTATGCCGAAGGAGTTGGTAATCTGCTTCATTAAAAACAGGTTTTCAAGTATTGAAAGGTTGGGCCAGATGTTAAGCTCCTGGTGAATGAAGGCAATGCCGTGGTTTTCGGCATCACGTGCGTTTTTAAAATGTACTTCCTGGCCGTCAACGAAAATTTTGCCCGCATCGGCTTTGTGTATGCCGGTGAGGATATTCATCAGCGTTGACTTGCCGGCCCCGTTTTCGCCCATCAGCGCGTGGATTTCCCCGGAATGCAGTGTGAAATCAACCCCGCGCAGAACTTCGTTGGAACCGAAGGCCTTTGAAATACCTTGCATGGTAATTTCCATAGCTGACAGTACTCCTTTAAATCAGAATATAACGCCGGAATGTAAAATTACATTGGCAAACGGTGTTGTTTCGCCGGTACGTATAACTGCTTTAGCGGTTTTGGTGGCCTGCTTAAAATGTTCGTGGTCGGTAACAATCCATTCTTTGCCGTCAAACAGTTTGTGCATCTGCTGCCAGCATTCTTCGTTTTTGCTCTGCATTTCGGCAGCAACATGGATTTTTTCAATTTCCATATATTTGGCAAGTTCTTCAACAACTTCCAAAAAACGCGGCGTGCCGAGTTTCAAGGCAAGGTCAATCTTTTTTACGCCGTCCGGTACAGGCAGCCCGCAGTCGCCGATAACGATAGTATCGGTGTGCCCCATATCTGCCAGTACTTTGGCAATTTCGCTGTTTAAAATTCCTATTTTCTGCATTCGGACAACATCCCTTCCACTTCATCTAAATAAGGCATTCCGCCCTGTGCGCCGATTTTTTGTACGGATAAGGCGGCTGCCGCATTGGCAAAAGTAATGCTTTCGGACATGGTTTTGCCGGAAGCGCGTGCAACGGCGAAAGCACTGTTGAAAGTGTCGCCTGCGCCGGTAGTATCAACCGCCTGCACTTTAAAGGCGGGCACGGTATTAATTGCGCCGTTTTCGGCATAGGCAACGCCTTTGCTGCCGAGCGTCATTAAAAGGCGGCCTTCGTTTTCCAAAAGTATTTCTTCGGTGCTTTTGCCGGGGAAAAGAGCCTGCGCTTCATGTTCGTTAGGTGTTATAAAGGCGGCGTCTTTGGCCCAGTCCTGTGCGCCTTCAAGAACAGGCGCCGGGTTCAGCAATGCTTTTACTCCGGCTTCCGCACATTTTTTTAAGGTGTGGGCAATGGCTGCGGCAGGAATTTCGTGCTGCAGCATTACCATATCGCAGCCTGCAATTTGCGGCCAGGCTTCATCTATAAGTTCAGGCGTTACAAGGTCGTTGGCGCCTTTAATAACAATAATGCTGTTATCGCCTTCGGCAAGCGTAATGTGCGCGGTGCCGGTAGTTACGCCGGGCACAACCTTTACGTTTCCTGTATCAACGCCGTTCGCTTCAAAATTTTTAATTACGGAACGGCCGTAATCATCGTCGCCGACGCAGCCAACCATATAAACTTTGGCGCCGAGCCTTGCTGCGGCAACTGCCTGGTTTGCCCCCTTGCCGCCCTGGGCAATAATAAGGCGGCTGCCCAAAATGGTTTCGCCTGCCAGCGGACGTTTCGGCGCTTCGACAACAACGTCGATATTGCAGCTGCCGATAACGGCGATACTAATTTGTGTCATATGCTTCATGCTCCTTTAACCTTTAAAATGTTAAATTTACATACAAGAAATAGTGTACAATATTATTATATTGGCTATTCAATTTAAAAATCCTGCCGCAAGCAGGGCTGAATGTAAAATTTACTACAAAAAATGTACAGCACAACAAAAGAATTTTACAACAAACGCGGGCTATAATGCAAGTAAAATCGTTAATAGTATAATATTTTTTTATGTGTCAAAAGCGTGAACTGTATGGACAAATAGGCCAATGTTTGTTAGTATAAGAAAGCATACTGTATAAGTTGTAGAAACACGCACATTGTGTTGGAATATTAACGTTGGCAGGCCGTATGGTTACGGCAGAAAAAGGAGCGGAAAATAAAATGAGCAAACAAAAAACTTCCTGGCAGGATACGGTCAGTGACTGGCTGGTTTCCATTATTGTTGCGGTGGCGCTTGCCTTCTGCATCAGAACCTTTATTGTAGAGCCTTATATGGTAGAAGGTTCTTCCATGTACCCCACGCTGGTAAACCATGAAAGGCTTTTGGTAAACAAGTTTACCTATTTTGTAAGCGACCCGCAGAAGGGTGAAATTATTGTTTTCCGTTACCCTAAAGACGAAAGCCGCGATTTTATTAAGCGCGTTATTGCCACGGCAGGCGATACCGTTGAAATGCGCAGCGGCAAAGTGCTTGTAAACGGCACGGAAATTGACGAGCCTTACACATGGAAGGAAGACCCCAAAGGGCCGAACCTTTCTGATTACAGAAAATCCGTTGTGCCGGAAGGGCATATTTTTGTACTGGGCGATAACAGAAACAACTCTGAGGACAGCCGTTTTGCCGATGTAGGCTTTGTGCCGCTGGATTTGGTTAAAGGCAAAGCCAGCCTGGCATTCTGGCCGGTTGACAGATGGCGCATGCTGCCCTGACAGGGAGAGTGTTATAAATGGACTTTAAAATACAGTGGTTTCCCGGCCATATGACCAAAGCCAAACGCATGATGGAGCAGCAGCTTAAACTGGTGGACGTGGTTGTGGAAATGCTTGACGCACGCGTGCCGCGCAGCAGCACCAACCCCATGCTGAACCAGCTTTTGGGGCAGAAGCCTAAAATTATAGCTTTAAATAAGGTTGATATGGCAGACCCTGCCAAAACCGAAGCGTGGAAAGAAATTTTTAAAAATAACGGGCTGCCGGTATGCGTTATCGACTGCAATACCGGTAAAGGCGTAAAACAGCTTGTAGCCGCCGTACAGAAAGCGGCGCAGCCTGTAATAGACAAATGGCTGAAGCGCGGCGTAAAAAACCGTTCCATACGCGTTATGATTGTCGGCATACCCAATGTAGGCAAATCGACGCTTATTAACAGGCTTGTTGGCAAAAACAAAGTGCTGGCGGCAGATAAACCTGGCGTTACGCGCGGGCAGCAGTGGGTTACCATTGCTAAAGGGCTGGAGCTTTTAGACACGCCGGGCGTGCTGTGGCCAAAGTTTGATGACCCGCAGATTGGGCTTAACCTTGCTCTTACCGGCGCCATTAAAGAAGACGTGTATGACCGTGAACAGGCTGCATGGCTTTTAACGGAAAAATTAATTGCCGCTTACCCGCAATTGTTAAAAGACAAGTATGCCGTTGATTTTGAAGCGGGCGCACCGGTGCAGGATGTTTTTGAAAAAATTGCCGTAAGCCGCGGCTGCCTGAAAAGCGGCGGGCTGCTTGACCTTGATAAAGTGGTGCAGCTTGTTCTGCGTGATTTCCGCAGCGGCAAAACCGGCCGTGTAACACTGGATGAACCAGATAAATAATAACTGAAATTAAAGCCGCTGTAAGCGGCTTTTTGTTTAAGGGGCTGTAAACATGAAAATTGCAGAAATAAAAGAACTGCTTGCTAATAACCCGAATGAAGAACTTTTGGCAGAACTTGCCAAAGACGGCCGCAGCGGCGTGCAGAAACTCGTAGCGGCTTATTATAAAAAGCAGCAGGCAGAACAGGCGGAGCGCGAACGTTTTGCCAAAATGCTGATGTACGAAAATAACTGCTATAATGAAGGGGCGCAGTTTGTGGCAGGCGTTGATGAAGCCGGGCGCGGGCCGCTGGCCGGGCCTATGGTTATAGGCGCGGTTATTTTGCCGCAGAATGTTTTTATTAAAGGGCTGAACGATTCCAAAAAACTTACGGCAGCCAAACGTGAGCAGCTTTACGGGGAAATTTTAGAAAAAGCGCTGGCGGTTTCGGTTAATATAGTAAGCGTTTACAATATCGACAGGCTTAATATTTACCGTGCCACGCAGGAAGGCATGGCGCAAGTGCTTGAAAGTTTAAAAATCCGCCCGCAGGCGGCGCTTATAGATGCCATGCCCGTGCAGGCAGGGGATATTAAAACCTATTCACTTATTCACGGCGATGCTCTCAGCGCTTCAATAGCGGCGGCTTCTGTAATAGCAAAAGTTACCCGTGACAGAATGATGGAACAGATTGCGGCAGAGTATCCGCAGTATGGTTGGGCGCATAACAAAGGCTACGGCAGCGCGGAGCATATGCAGGCAGTGCTGGAATACGGCGCAACAAGCTGGCACCGCCGCAGTTATGAACCGGTAAAAAGCATGAACCTGCCTCCGGCCGAACCGGTGCCTAATAAAATAATCCGCCTGCCGGAGGAAGCTGATGGCTGACAGGCGCAGTGATTTTGGCAGGCGCGGCGAAGATGCGGCTTGCGCTTATTTGCTGCGGCACGGTTACAGCATTGTAGAGCGTAATTACCGCTGCCGCCGCGGAGAGATTGATATAATTGCGGCTAAAGACGGCGGAGCGGTGTTTGTTGAGGTTAAAACGCGCCGCAGTTTAAAGTTTGGTACACCGGGCATGGCGGTAACTTATGCCAAGCAGCAGAAAATCCGCACCACGGCTCTGCACTATTTGCAGCACTGCGGCGGAGGGTACAATAAAATAGCTTTTGATGTAATAGAAATTGTGGCAGATGACGGCAAGGCAAAATTGCGCCATCTGCAAAATTGTTTTTAGGGGAGATATAATGTACGCAAAAACCTTCGGGGAAACTGTTTGTGGTATTAATGGTGAAGAAATAATTGTTGAAGTTGATATATCCAACGGGCTGCCGGGATTTGACATTGTAGGGCTGCCTGATACGGCGGTAAAGGAATCGCGCGAGCGCGTAAGGGCGGCGCTGAAAAATTCCGGGCTGATGTTTCCCATGACGCGCATTACCGTAAACCTTGCCCCGGCCGATTTGCGCAAAGACGGCAGCAGCCTTGATTTACCGATTGCTGTTGGCATATTAACGGCAGCCGGAAGTTTATTGCAGGAAGAAGCAGAAGGTAAAATTTTTGTGGGCGAACTTGCTCTTGACGGCAGTATACGCCAGGTGGCGGGCGTTTTGCCGATGATTTTATACGCCCGTGAACACGGCTGGCGCGAAATTTACATACCGCAGGGCAACGCGGCGGAAGGCGAACTGGTAGACGGCATAGATGTATATACGCCTGCCAGTTTAAGCGAGCTTGTAAGCCATTTGAAGAAACAGGAGCGTTTAACGCCGCTGCCAAAAATACAGTTCGGCACGGAAACGGCAGGCTGCGGCGACGTCGACTTTGCCGAAGTGCGCGGTCAGCAGGTTGTTAAGCGCGCGCTGGAAATTGCCGCGGCAGGCGGGCATAATGTATTGATGGTTGGCGCGCCTGGCAGCGGCAAAACCATGCTGGCACGCCGTTTGCCAACTATATTGCCGCCGATGACGGAAGATGAAATTTTGGAAATAACCAAAATTTACAGCATTGCCGGGCTTTTAAACGGCAAAAAACAGCTTGTGCTGGAACGACCCTTCCGCAGCCCGCACCATACGGTATCGGCAAGCGCGTTAATCGGCGGCGGCAGCGTGCCGAAGCCGGGCGAAGTTACGCTCAGCCATAACGGCGTACTGTTTTTGGATGAACTGCCGGAGTTTTCACGCCAGGCGCTGGAGGTTCTGCGCCAGCCGTTGGAAGACGGCGTGGTAACAATCAGCCGCGTGCAGGCAAGCTTGTCTTTTCCAGCACGGCTGATTTTAATAACAGCTCAAAACCCGTGCCCCTGCGGATTCTTAGGCGATAAGGTTCACAGCTGTACCTGCCGCCCGCACGAAATTGAACGGTACCGGCGCAAAATTTCCGGTCCGCTTTTAGACCGCATTGATATACAGGTAACCGTGCCGCGCCTAGAATATGACGACTTAAAAGACAAAACCGAAGGAGAAAGTTCTGCCGTTATACGCAGCCGCGTTGTAAAAGCGCGCGGCGTGCAGCGCAAACGTTTTGAAGGCAGCGGCGTGCACTGCAACGCGCAGATGAACAAAAAGCAGCTTAATAAATACTGCAAACTGGAGCCGCAGGCCGAAGCCATGCTTGGCAAATACTTTGCCGCGCTTGGGCTCAGCGCCCGTACGCATGACCGCATTGTTAAAGTGGCGCGCACCATTGCCGACCTTGAAGGCAGCGCAGCTATAAAAGCGGCGCACATTGCCGAAGCCATACAACTGCGCACGAGTGTACAAAGATAATTAATATTTTTGGAAAATTGAACAATTACCACTCATTTTATGGTAAAATATAACATATTTATAATTTTAAAGCCCCTTAAGAGGAGGAACAAAAATGCGCATAGTTGTAACAATTGTAGGTAAAGACAGAGTAGGCATTATTGCACGCGCCAGCAACGTACTGGCAGAGCATAACATTAATATCCTTAATATCAACCAGAATATTATGGACGGCTTTTTTAACATGGTACTTATTGCCAATATGGAAAAAGCCGATTTGCAGCTTGATAAATTAAAAGATGTGTTTACTGCGCTTGGCAATGAAATAGGCGTGGAAATCCGCGTGCAGAGCGAAGAAATTTTTACGGCTATGCACCGTATTTAGGAGGCCGCCTATGTTTGAAATTAAAGACGTTTTAGAAACCACGCGCATGATTACCGAAAATAATCTTGACGTGCGCACCATTACCATGGGCATCAGCCTGCGTGACTGCGCACACCCGGATATTAAGGTAACGGCGCAGAAAATTTACGATAAAGTTACCAAAAAAGCAGAAAATCTTGTTAAAGTAGGGCAGGAACTGGAAACGGAACTCGGCGTGCCCATTATTAACAAGCGCGTATCCGTAACGCCTGTTGCCATTGTTGGCGAAAGCTGCGACGCAGCAAGCTATGTGCCGCTGGCCAAAGCTCTTGACGACGCAGGCCGCACCATCGGCGTTGATTTTGTCGGCGGTTTTTCCGCGCTTGTCGATAAGGGCTACACCAACGGCGACCGCAAACTGATTGCCTCCATTCCGGAAGCGCTTGCCGAAACGCAGATTGTTTGTTCTTCCGTCAGCGTAGGTTCTACCAAATGCGGCATTAATATGGATGCTGTTGCCGAAATGGGCCGCGTTGTTAAAGAAGCGGCCGCTTTAACGGCAGACCGTGACGCTATCGGCTGCGCCAAACTTGTAATTTTCTGCAATGCCGTGCAGGATAACCCCTTCATGGCAGGTGCTTTCCACGGCGTTACCGAACCGGAAAGCGTTATTAATGTAGGCGTCAGCGGCCCGGGCGTTGTAAAACACGCGCTTGAATCCGTACGCGGCGCCGATGTTGGCACCGTTGCCGAAACCATTAAAAAGACGGCGTTTAAAATTACCCGCGTAGGCCAGCTGGTTGCGCAGGAAGCAGCCCGCTGCTTAAATACGCAGTTCGGTATTATCGACCTTTCGCTTGCGCCGACGCCTGCCATTGGCGACAGTGTTGCTCACATTCTTGAAGAAATCGGCCTTGAAAGCACCGGCGGCCCCGGTACAACAGCCGCGCTTGCAATGCTTAACGACGCGGTTAAAAAAGGCGGCTTAATGGCGTCAAGCTATGTCGGCGGGTTAAGCGGCGCTTTTATTCCCGTCAGTGAAGATGCCGGCATGATTGCCGCCGTTGAACGCGGCAGCCTGACGCTGGAAAAACTCGAAGCCATGACCTGCGTATGCTCCGTAGGCCTTGATATGATTGCCGTACCCGGCGATATTACGGCAGAAACCATTTCGGCAATTATTGCCGATGAAGCCGCTATCGGCATGATTAACAATAAAACCACAGCAGTGCGCCTTGTGCCCGTGCCGGGCAAAAAAGTGGGCGACAGGGTAGAATTTGGCGGGCTTTTGGGCTATGCGCCGGTTATTGCCGTAAGCAAATTCAAGCCTGATGCCTTTATTGCCCGCGGCGGCAGAATACCCGCACCGGTAAGGAGCCTGACCAACTAATGCGCAAGCAGCAGCGTGAAGAAATACTAAAAGTACTTGAAGAAACATATAAAGATACCAAAACAGCGCTTAATTACAATTCGCCGTTTGAACTTTTGGTTGCGGTAATTATGTCTGCCCAGTGTACCGATGAACGTGTCAACAAAATTACGGCACGCATCTTTCCTAAATATAATACGCCCGAAAAGATGGGCGCGCTTACGCAGGAAGAACTGGAAAACGAAATCCGCGACTGCGGCCTGTTCCGCGCCAAAGCCAAAAACCTTCTGGCAACCTGCCATATGCTGGTGCAGGAATACAACAGCACCGTGCCCGATACCATTGAAAAGCTGATGACGCTGCCGGGTGTCGGCAAAAAAACGGCCAATGTAATAGCAAGCATTATTTACAATGTGCCGGCTATTGCCGTAGATACGCATGTTTTCCGCGTTTCGCACCGGCTGGGGCTTGCAAAGGGTGCAGACCCGCTTGCAACCGAAAAAGAACTGCAAAAGGCAATACCCATGGAAAAATGGAGCGATGCCCATCACTGGCTTATCTGGCACGGCCGCAAAATTTGCAAAGCGCGCAAACCACTGTGCAGCGAATGTATGCTGACAGAGCTGTGCCCCTATAAAGAAAAGAATTTTGCAAAATAACGCCAAAATAAAAACTCCCGAAGTTTACAGCTTCGGGAGTTTTGCTGTATATGGCTATTTCTTTCTGCCTGTGGGCGTAACGCTTATTTCAAAAAGCCTGTCCCACGGAAAACCTACTTTAAATTTAAAATCTTCGGTAAAGGGGTATTTGCGTGCAAGCTCATCGCATACATCCTGCGCCAGCGCAGAAACATGCTTTTTGGAACTGCCGAGCTTGTAAACTTCTTCGCTGCTGCCGCTGCGCTCCAAAAAGTCCGTGGCATCACGCCGCGCGTTCGATTGGTAAAACCAGTCGTCAACAAGGCGCAGACGCATCAGCAGTGCGTTGTCCTCCGCGCTTATCTGCGGGGCTAAAATGCCCTGGGCAATGGCAAAGCCGATGGTGTTGTCGGCAGTGTTCCAGCCGTTATACGCAGTAAGCTTTTCCAAATTGCCGCGGTTGGCAAATTCGTTCATAAAGCCGTTATCGGCGCCGTTGGAATATGTAACGTCTGCCAGTGAAACCCTTGTGCCGCTGTTTAAAAATTTTTCCAGCTCGCCGATATATTTTTTGTCGCGCGGCGAGGCGAAAAACTGGTTGCTTGGCGCGGTGGAATCCATCATTACGCCGTCTTTGGGCGTGTTAACTGCCAAAATAAAATCGGCTTCGGCGGCGTTAACGGTGGGGCGTGCATCGGCAACAAGTATCTGTTCCGGCACGGATTCGCCAAGCGTGCTGTCGGAATACTGCGGTATTGTAGTACGCCCGGTGCCTTCGGCGTAATAAGTGTAAACAAGCGGGTGCTCGCGGTTCTTTTCGTTAACGGCGCGCGTTAAAAGCAGCATGCCAAGCTGGTCAACGCCCGGTATAATCTGAAAAATCTGGTCGGAAAGCGCAAAAGCGTCGCGCTTTATGTAACGCGCTTCCATATGCGTTGCCGAAAGCGGCGCATTGTCATCCTTGCCTATGGCAAGATAATGAAAACGGTATTTTGCGGTAAGCTCCGTAAGCGATTTATTAACATGGTAGTTTTTTAAACGCCTTTGCAGCCAGTCGTTTAAATCAGCCTGCGGCAGATTGTTTTTTATG
>OHAN01001123.1_pt1 | contig 23026 bp, 24 predicted proteins | sample 1577121 | NCBI WGS metagenome assembly OHAN01 (sample SAMEA3541554, study PRJEB24748) | human gut metagenome | biome: human gut; feature: human-associated habitat; material: faeces | place: China | collected 2012 | reverse complement strand
CTCCAATCAAACGGACGAAATCTCAAATATATATAATTACCCAAGGGGAAGGGGGTGCCACACAAACAATAATTTTACGGACTGTGAATTGTAACATGAATTTTTATAAAAATCAAAATCAAATTTACAAATAAAATAGAATGTGATAAAATACCAAACAGGTGATAACAATGAAGATAAATATAGAAGAAGCAAAAGAAGAATTTATAAAATACACAGAAAACTTCAACACAAAAGACAAAAACGTAAAAAGAAAACAACAACACTCAATAAGAGTAATGAAAATAGCTGAACAAATAGCAACAAATTTAAAACTAAGCGAAGAACAAATTCAACTAGCAACACTAATAGGACTATTGCACGATATTGGAAGATTTAAACAATATACAGATATAGGATTAGGCAACAATTTAGAAGGATTTGACCATGGAGATTATGGAACAAAATTACTATTTAAAGAAGGACTAATAAGAAAATTTATAGAAACAAATAAATATGATGAAATAATAAAAAAATCAATAAAAAACCACAATAAATTTTCTATAGAAGCAGGATTAACACAAGAGGAATTATTATTTGCAAAATTAATAAGAGATGCAGACAAAATAGACATTCTATATGAATCAATAGATATTTATTATAAAAACAATGAAGAAGAAGTAAACAAATCAGTACTATCAGAAAAAATATATAATGAATTTACAAAGAAGGCTACAATAAAAAAAGAAAAAAATGTTAGATTAAAATTTATAGATGACATCACATGTGTAATAGCGTTTATTTATGACATAAATTATAAGACAAGCTTTGAAATTATAAAAGAAAAAGATTATATAAATAAAATTTTAGATAGATACAAATTTCAAGATCAATCCACAAAAACAAAAGTAGATGAAATAAAAAAAATAGCAAATGAATATATAAAAGAGAAAATAATGGAGGAAAAATAAAAATGAAAATAGATATAGAAAAAGCAAAACAAGCATTTAAAGAATATGTAAAAAATTATGACCCAGAAGATAAAAAAGTAAAATTAAAAATTGAACACATAGAAAGAGTATCACAATTAGCCAAACAGATGGCAGAAAAACTAAAATTAGATGAAGAAGATATAAAACTTGCAGAATTAATAGGACTATTACATGATATAGGAAGATTTGAACAAATTAGAATTTATCACACATTTATTGACAAAAAGAGTATAAATCATGGTGAGCTTGGAGCAAAAGTATTATTTGAAGAAGGACTAATTAGAAAATTTATAGAAACAGATGAATTTGATGAAATAATAAGACTATCAATTATAAATCATAACAGAGATGACATAGAAGAAGATCTAACAGAAAGACAACTATTACATGCAAAATTAATAAGAGATGCAGACAGAACAGATATATTCTATATACTAATAACGGGAGAAGAAAAAACAATATGGGAAACAGACAACATGAATAATGAAATAGTAACAAATGAAATATACAGAGAATTTATAGAAGATAAACATATAAAATTTAAAAATATGGAAACAAGTGGAGATATATTAGTAGGACATTTTGCATATATATATGGTTTATATTTTAAACCAGCATTAAAAATATTCAAAGATAAAAAATATGTAGACCAATTATATAACAGATTTAGTTTCACAAACAAAGATACAGCCGAAAAATTTAAAGTTATATATGAAAAAGCAAAACAATATATAGAAGAAAAAGGATGATAAAATGAGCAAAAAATTATTGATAACAGAAAAGCCATCAGTAGCAATGGAATTTGCGAAGGCATTGAAAATAACGGCTCCCAGAAAAAATGGATATATAGAATCAGAGGAATGGATAATAACATGGTGTGTAGGACATTTAGTAACAATGAGTTATCCAGATAAATATGATGAAAAATTAAAGTTTTGGAGATTAGATACATTGCCATTTATACCAAAGGAATGGAAATATGAAGTAATATCAAATGTTCAAAATCAATTTAATATAGTCCAAAGTTTAATGCAAAGAGAAGACATAGAAGAAATATACAATGCAGGAGACTCTGGAAGAGAAGGAGAATATATCCAAAGACTTGTATTAATGATGGCACATCCAAATCCAAAAGCAAAAGTAAAAAGAGTCTGGATAGATTCACAAACAGAAGAAGAAATATTAAGAGGAATAAGAGAAGCAAAAGACTCATCAGAATATGATAGTTTATCAGACAGTGCATATTTAAGAGCAAAAGAAGATTACTTAATAGGAATAAATTTTTCAAGGCTATTATCAATAACACAAGGAAGAACACTGGCAAATAAAATAAATGAAGAAAAGGCATCAATTTCAGTTGGACGTGTTATGACATGTGTTTTAGGAATGATAGTTTCAAGAGAAAGAGAAATTAGAAACTTTGTCAAAACAAAATATTACAAAATAGTAGGAGAATTTGGAGACGAAAATTCAGCATTCAAAGCAGAATGGAAAGTAAATGAAAAATCAAAATTATTCGAATCACCACTACTATATAATGAATCAGGATTCAAAAATGAACAAAAAGCAAAAGATTTTATTGTTTCATTACAAGGAAAAAAGGCAATAATAACGGAACTTAAAAAATCAAAACAAAAAGAAAATGCACCACTATTATTTAACTTAGCAGAAATTCAAAATGAGTGTACAAAAAGATTCAAAATTAAACCAGAAGAAACGCTAGATGTTATTCAAAATTTATATGAAAAAAAATTAGTTACATATCCAAGAACAGATGCAAGGGTATTATCAACAGCAGTTGCAAAAGAAATATCAAAAAACTTAAATGGAATAGCCAAAGGATTTAAAGATGAAGAAATTCGAGGATATATAAAGAAAATGGTAGAAGAAAAATATCCTACAAATAATTTAGCAAAAACAAAATATGTAAATGACAGCAAAATTACAGACCATTATGCAATAATTCCAACAGGACAAGGATATGAAAACTACGAAAAACTACCAGAATTACAAAAACAAATATATAAACTTATAGTAAAAAGATTTTTAGCAATTTTTTATCCACCAGCAGAATACAGCAAAGTACAAGTAACAGTTGATGTAGAAGGTGAAAATTTTTATGCAAGTGGAAAGGTTTGCGTAAACAAAGGTTATTTAGAAATAGCAAAATCATCAAATAAAAATGTAAGCAAAGAATCCACAGAAGATGCACAAAATGTGGATAAATCAGAGGATGAAAACCTAGAAATTTTAAAAAAATTGAAAAAAGGCCAAGAAGCATTAGTAAAAAATTATGAAATAAAAGAAGCGGAAACATCACCGCCAACAAGATACAATTCAGGTTCTATAATTCTTGCAATGGAAAACGCAGGAAAACTTATAGAAGACGAAGAACTTCGTGAACAAATAAAAGGTGCAGGAATTGGAACAAGTGCTACTCGTGGTGGAATTATAGAAAAATTAGAAAGAATAAAATACATAGAAATAAATAAAAAAACTCAAATTATTACTCCTACAAATAAAGGAGAAATTATATATGATATTGTCAATTTTTCTATGCCAGATATGCTAAATCCTAAACTTACTGCAAGTTGGGAAAAAGGCTTAGATATGGTTGCTAAAAAAGAAATTGAACCACAGGTGTTTATGACTAAACTTGAAAATTATATAAATTCAAAATTTAATAAATTAGTTGTTAAGATATAAACCATGGAGACGTTTTTGAACCAAATTAACAAAGTCACCATTGGTTCAAAAAAAGAAAGAGGAGAGAAAAGCTTTATTAAGCTAAACTCTCCAAAAGTTACTTATTTTGCTGCGTATGGGCAACGTACAGTGCCATTTTCGTCATTTACGCAGTTGTTTGGTATGATACCAAACTTCTTATGTGCTACTGCATGAGTCTTGGCATTACTGGAAGAATCCCAGCATGTACCTTTGCAAATGTTACAAAAATTTGTTGTGTCTACAGAACCCATAATTACCTCTTTCTGCCCTCCTATAGTTATTTGGAGGGACTTTTTGTGCTATAGTTTAAATGTTGCATATACTAATATTATACTTCAATTTACATAAAAAGTCAAATTGCCATAAAACAAATATAAAAAAGTATAAAAAATCTATAAAAAAGCAAAATAAAATAAAGACAAAAAAAGAAAGAAAGTGAAAAAATGAAAATATCATTTGTAAAATATGAAAAAGAAAGCAATTATCAAATTCCAAAACTATTAGGAATGAAAGTAGAAGAAATTCAAGAACCAGAAGAAATAGATGAAGCAATAAAAAATTTAAAAAAGGAGAAATACACAACAATCATAATTCCAAATGAATTAGCAAGTTTTTCACAAGATATAATAAATAAATACAAATATGATAACAAATTAAATATTATAATAACACCATAAAAAATTTATAAAAACAATCATAAATAAAAAACAACCTCATATACATTTATAAAGAAAAACTGTAAGGAGGTAAAAAATGATAGAAGCACAAAGAGAAAACTTAAGTATAAATAAATTAATAGCAGAAAAAAAAGAAATCATATTTGCAGAAGGAGATATGATAGTACCAGATTCAAAACCTGATATTTTAAACACAATTAGTACAAGTGGTGTTGTATCAATTTACAAAAAAGAGGTACAAAGTGAAAAAGTAAGACTAGACGGAACTGTAAATGCCTACATAATGTATATGCCAGACGGTGCAGATGACACAGTAAGAGGGCTAAACACAAGTGTTGATTTTTCAGAAAACTTAAATATACCAAATTGCCAAGAAGGCATGGAAGCAATTTCAAATATTAAAATAAAATCAATAGAAGCAAAAGTAATAAATGGAAGAAAAATAGGAATTAAGGCAACATTGGAAGTGAACTTAAAAATATATTCAAATGAAGAAGTAGAAATAATAAATGAAGTACAAAATGAAGAAGATGTTCAAATTTTAAAAGAAGATTTAAAATTAAATTCTTTAGTAGGTACAGGAACCACAAAAATTTATGCCAAAGACAATATTCAAATCGATAGTATGGATAATTTAGCAGAGATTTTACAGGCACAAGTATGTCTAGTTGATAAGGATATAAAAATTAGTTATAACAAAGTTTTAACAAAAGCAGAGGCAGAAATAAAAATAATGTATTTAACAGAAGACAATAGAATAAATGTTGTTACATATAAAATACCAGTAGTTGGATTTATAGATATAGCAGATGTATCTGAAGAAAATATTTGTGATGTAAATTATGAAATAAAAAATATAATTATAAAGCCAAATTCACAAGATGAGCACTCAATATATGTAGAAATAGAAATAGAAGTAACATGCTGTGCTTATGAAGAAAAACAAATTAATTTAATTCAAGACATGTACAGTCCAACACAAAATTTAACTTTTGAAAAAAAGCAAATAACAACAATGACAAACAAACAAAATGTAACAAATATTAAACAAATAAGAGAAAAAGTAAATTTAAATGATATACAAGGATTAAACCTGCTTGATGTTGAAACAGTTCCAACAATATTAAACGAAAATAAAATAAACACAAAAATCATGTATGAAGCCGAATTAAATATGAAATTTATTTTTGAAAATTCTCAAAAGCAAATCAATATAAAAGATGCAAAAATACCATTTGAATACACAATAGAAAATTTACAAAATGGAGAAATGTTAAATACAAATTGTGATATGGGAATAAAATCACAAGACTTTATAATTCAAGACGGAGGAGATATTAATTGTAATATTGATGTTCAAGCAGATACAAGCATGTATAGAACAGCAAATTTAAATATGATAGATAGCATACAAGAAGATGGTGAAAGAGAAGAACAAGATTATAGCTTAGTAATTTATATTGTAAAAAAAGGAGATACTTTATGGAACATAGCAAAAGAATTTGGAAGTACGGTTGATGGAATAGCAAGAACAAATGGAATAGAAGATAGAAACAAAATTTATCCAGGACAAAAACTATATATACCAAAATTTGAAAAAATTTCGGAAAAAGCTTATGAATAGTAAAATATATTCAAGACCACGAATCAAGATACCACCTATATTTTCCAATAATATAGGTGATAAAAATTTAAAAAGAAAACAAAAGATAGTAAAAATTTTTATAATAATGGTAATTGCATTTAGTACGGTAAAAATAGTATTAGATGCAATTTTGCCAATATTTGATACATTGTGTAAAGACAAAGCAAAATCAATAGCAACAATAATAGCAAACGAAGAAGCAACAAATGTAATGAAAGAACATACATATGATGAACTATTTACATTAGAAAAAGATAAAGATGGAAATATAACAATGATAAAATCAAATATAATTGCTATAAACGAAATAATATCAGATGTAGCAGTAAAAATTCAGAATAAAATAAATCAAAGGGGAAGAGAAAACATAGAAATAGCACTTGGAAGTTTCACAGGTTTTAAATTGCTTTCTGGAAAAGGACCAGGAGTGCCAATAAAAATATCATCAATAGGTAATGTAGAAACAGATTTACGCAGTGAATTTTCAGAAAAAGGAATAAATCAAACATTGCATAGAGTGTATTTGCAAGTAGATTGCGAAGTAAGCATATTAACTCCATATAATAGCATTACAGAAAAGGTTAGCAACCAAGTTTTGCTTATTGAAAATGTTATTGTAGGTAAAATTCCAAGTACTTATTATAATCTTGAAGGCTTTGATTCTAATAGTGCTTTGGAGATTATTGAATAAAACAAGAATATGTGGTCACCACACAAATTTAGGGGACTGGGCTCTAATTTTTCAAAATTTGAAATTAATCCACTTTTATGATATAACTGTCTTAAATATAGAAGTAAAACAAACTTAAAAAAATACTAGGGAAGAGGTATAAAAATGAAATTTGTAGTTCAAAGAGTAAAAAATGCACAAGTTGATATAGAAGGAAAAACAGTTGGAAAAATAGATAAAGGCTTCATGGTATTAATTGGAATAACACATACAGATACAAAAGAAGTAGCAGATTATTTAGTAAAAAAATTAATTAATTTACGAGTTTTTGAAGATGAAAATGGAAAAATGAATAAATCCTTAAAAGATGTTAATGGTTCATTACTTTTAGTGTCTCAATTTACATTGTATGCAAACTGCTCAAGTGGAAATAGACCATCTTTTACAGATGCTGCAAAACCAGATTTGGCAAATAAATTATATGAATATATTATAGAAGAATGTAGAAAACAAATTGATAATGTAGAAACTGGAATTTTTGGAGCTGATATGCAAGTTAGTTTAATAAATGAGGGACCAGTAACAATTATAATGGAAAAAAATGTAAAAAGATTTGACATAATATCAAAATGATGCTATAATAAAAGAGGTTTAACTAACGTATATACACCACTTACATAGGGAGAGAAGAAAATAGATATTTCTCTGTTAGTTAAACACGTGACTTATAATGTATTGGGGAAAAGAGGAATATTTATTAAGGTGGTTACTCTGCTTGGTTTTATCAGGCAGAGTTTTTTTATATAATCAGAAAAGTTATAAAATAAAAAAGAAAAAACATATAATGTTTTTTCTTTTTAAAATATTATCTTTTACTAAATTGTGGAGCTTTTCTAGCTTTTTTAAGACCGTATTTCTTTCTTTCTTTCATACGAGGATCTCTTGTTAAGAATCCGTTTGATTTTAAAGCAGGTCTAAATTCTATATTTGCAGCATTTAAAGCTCTAGCAATACCATGTCTGATAGCTCCAGCTTGACCTGTAAATCCTCCACCTTGTACTGAACAAATAACATCGTATTTATCAGTTGTATTTGTAACTGTAAGTGGTTGTCTTACTATAACTTTTAAAGTTTCTAATCCGAAAAATTCATCAATATCTTTACCATTAATAGTTATTTTTCCAGATCCTTCAACTAATCTAACTCTGGCAATTGAAGATTTTCTTCTTCCTGTTCCAGTGTAAACTATTTTTCCTGATTTAGCCATATTATTTTACCTCCCATACTTCTGGTTTTTGTGCTTGATTTTCATGTTCTGCTCCTGCATAAACTCTTAATTTTTTAAGTTGAGCTCTTCCTAAAGAGTTGTGTGGTAACATTCCTTTAATAGCTAATGTCATAGCTTTTTCTGGATTTTTTTCTAACATTACTCTTGCTGGAGTTTCTTTCATTCCACCAATGTATCCTGAGTGATGTCTATAAATTTTTTGATCCATTTTGTTTCCTGTTAAAATTACATCTTTTACGTTTAATACTATAACGTGATCACCTGTATCAATGTTAGGTGTAAATGTTGGTTTGTGTTTTCCTCTTAATAATTTAGCAGCTTCTGTTGCAACTCTACCTAATGGTTTGTTTGCTGCATCAATTATGTACCATTTGCTTTCTATTTCAGCCTTTTTTGGGCTATATGTTGTATTATTCATGGTAATAATTACCCTCCCTATAATTTAATTTTTTATTTTATATATGACATTTAAATAAAAACCACCGGGGAGAAGTTTATATTTAAATCATATTCTACATAATGCTTAAACATTTTATTACAAAAAAGCTATTTTGTCAATGATTTTTGGAAAATTTAACAAAAATTGCAATAATCAAGTTACAGTTCACAGCCAATAAAATTTAAATGTCGAATTTTGCGATGAAAAGTTCTTGCAAAATATAATATTTTATAGTATTATAGATTTAGTTTTTCATTTACTTTTAATTCAAAAAATTAATTCAAAAATCAAATTCCAATATTCAAAAAATCAAGACAAAAATAATACATTAAATAAGATAAAAATTTTTATTTTACCAAAGATTTTTTAGAAAACTATTGATAAAAATTCAAATTATAATTATAATTTAGAAAAATACAGTCAATCAAGCATATTAAAAAGTTTATAAAAATAAAAATTATAATAAAGAAATAAATGCAGAAAGGAGAGTATGGATAAGGGCAAAAACCATACAAAAATATATGATAAAAATAAACAAGGAAAAAAATGTAAAACATATTAAAGATAAAAAGCCGAAAAAAGAAGGCTTTATGCAAGGCGTTATAACATTAATGTTTTCACAAATATTAATAAAAATTTTAGGATTAGTATATACATTATATTTAACAAACAGGCCAGGATTTGGAGACAAAGGTAATGGAATATGTGCAAGTGGATATCAAATATATGCATTATTACTTACAATATCATCAATAGGAGTACCAAGTGCAATTTCAAAGTTAGTATCAGAAAGAGTTGCAGTTGGAGATAACAAAGGAGCACATAGAATATTTAAAATAGCATTTGCAACGTTTGCAATAATAGGGTTAGTAGGAAGTTTATTATTATTCTTTGGAGCAAATATAATTGCAAATCAATGGCTTCAAATACCAGATGCAGAAATGACATTAGTTGCATTATCACCAGCAATATTCTTTGTTACAGTAGCATCAGTTATGAGAGGATATTTTAACGGAAGACAAAAAATCAGTGTTGGAGCAAAATCACAAACACTTGAACAAGTTTTTAAAACATTACTTACAATTATAGTAGTAGAAATAGTTGCAATACTATCAAATGTATCAACAGAGTGGATGGCAGCAGGAGCAAACTTGGCAACTACACTTGCAACATTTTTAGGATTTAGTTATTTAGTTTTATACTACAAAATAGAAAGAAAAGAAGTCGCAGCAGAAATAAAAAATACAGTAAATTACAAATACGAAAGAGTATCAACAATAATAAAAAGAATTTTATTTGTATCAATTCCTATAACATTAACAGCTATAATGTCTTCTATAAATAAAAACGTAGATTCATTTACAGTTGTAAGAAATTTAAAAAACTTTATGCCAGAAGACCAAGCAACAGCATTATATGGAATTTTAGGAGGAAAAGTTGATACATTAACAAGCTTACCATTAGCAATAAATGTAGCATTTGCGACAGCACTAGTTCCTGCAATATCAGCAGCAAAGGCTAAAAACGATACCAAAACAATAAAAGAGAAAACATCATTTTCACTATTAGTATCAATGCTAATAGGTTTACCTTGTACTGTAGGAATGTGTGTATTTGCACAGCCAATATTAAATCTATTATTCCCAAATGCAAGTGATGGTGCATTAATATTACAAATAAGTGCATTAACAATAATCTTTACAATACTAGACCAAACAATAAATGGTGTATTACAAGGATATGGAAAACTAATGATACCAACAATTTCATTAGCAACAGGTGTAGTAGTTAAATTTATATTAAATATAACACTAGTTCCAAATCCAGAATTTGGAGTATATGGGGCTGCAATAGGTTCTGTGGTCTGCCACTTAGTAGCATTTTGTATAGCAATTACAGCTTTACGAAAAAATATAAAATTAAATTTAACATTTACGAAATCTGTTATAAAACCAACTATTGCAACAGCGATTATGGGAGTGTGTTCATATTTTATATATTTAACATTAAAAGGAATAATAATAGAAAGATTGGCTACAATAATAGCAATAATCTTTGCAGTTATTATATATGCACTAGCAATAGTAGTTTTAAAAGTTTTTTCAAAAGAAGAGATAAAAATGCTTCCAGCTGGTGATAAAATAGTAAAAGTTTTAGAAAAATTTAAAATTTATTAGAAAAAAAGAAGGATTTTATCGAAAGTTGGCGAATAGAAATAGTAAGTACAGTTATTGCTTAGTTCAGGCGATAAAAGTACATAAATATTTAAATCTTATAGGAGGTAATTTAAATGAACAAAGCTGAATTAATCGCAGCAATAGCTGCAAAAACAGGTGACACAAAAAAAGCAGCTGAAGCATCAGTAAACGCTTTTATTGAAACAGTTACAAATGCACTAGTAGAAGGAGATAAAGTTCAATTAGTTGGATTTGGTTCTTTTGAAGTTAGAAAAAGAGCTGCTAGAAAAGGTAGAAACCCACAAACTAAAGAAGAAATCAAAATACCTGCATCAAAAGCTCCAGTATTCAAAGCTGGTAAAGCATTAAAAGATTTAGTAAATAATAATAAATAATTTGTGAATATATAAATATATGAATTCGTATAGGAGAAGACTAGAAATGGTCTTCTTTTTTTACTTATAAATAATGACTATATGAATAAGGAAAAATAAAGGTATTTTATTTCCAATTCATATGGTGTTGATTTCATTCTTGTTACTATAACTATTGTAGTATATAAACTTCCTAATATTTCATGATATTTCATTTGTGCACATCTATGTTAGTTCATGTTTTACATGAACTTAATTGAGTTGTATAATAATTATTTAATTTATTTTACTAATAAATGTTGACAGATTAGTAAACAATGTATAAAATACATTTAGGAAAGGTATAATAGACTAATGATGAGGTGGTATAAGTGAAATATTTAGAAAAACAAATTTCTGACCTTTTAAAAGAAATAGAAAAATTACTTGAAAATGGAGAATATCAAAAAATTGACAATAAAAGAAAAGAGTTAGATAAATTATTAAAAGAATATATAGAAAATTTTAAATAGAAATAAAATACAATAGCATACGAATATAATTCATTTATACAATTCAAAAATTTTGATAATATAAACAAAAAAGTTAGGTGGTATAAATGAAAAAAACAAGTGTAATAAAAATCGGAAAAAATATTCAAACAATCAGAAAAAGCTACGGATATACTCAAGAAAAATTAGCAGAAGAAATAGAAGTATCTGTTAGATACATAAGTGACATTGAACAAGACAAATCAAAGCCATCATATGAAGTTTTAATCAAAATTTGTAATGTATTAAAAATTAGTCTAGACCAAATCTTTAGTGAATATATACATACTAAAGAAAACATAACTATGGAATATTCTTTAGCAGGTTTTGATAAGCTATCTAAAAAAGACAAAGAAACAATTGAAAATTTAATAATATACTTTAATAAAAGTAAAATGTAAATAATATAATCTTTAAAATAATTTTTCTTAAAAAATAAGAAAGATTATTTTTTTATGCATGAAAAAAACCTTGACTTAAATATTTAAAAAATAGTATAATTTTTATGATTAAATTAATGCACACAAGGAGACAAAAGATGAAAAAAAGAAAACATAGTAAATTAATAATAGACGAATTTAAAAGAACATTTCCACTATATATAATGGGGATGATATTTGAAATTATAGCATCATATATTTCATTATTAATATCACAAATAACCGGTAAAATATTAGATATGATATTACAAACAAACATAGCCAAAGAACAAATAATGCAAGAAATATATATACTACTATTCTGGTCAGCAATTATAATATTACCAAACTTAATAAAAAGATTATTTTATTATGCAGTTGGCAGAACATCTGATATGAAATTAAGAAGGGAAATCTATAAAAAATTACAATACGTAAAAGAAGATTACTACGAAACTACTGAAAAAGGAAAATTTTTAGCATATCTAACAAAAGAAATACCAATGATAAAAAAATTTCTTGGTGAATTTTTTCAAAATATCACCCATTTAGTTATGGTACCAGTTCTTGTAATTGTAATATCAGGTAAAGATCTAGATATAAGACTATCTATAATGTTAGTAGCGATTTTATCAGTAACATTAATCATTATATTAAAATTATATAAAAAGAAAAATATACTAGTAGAAGAGTCTAGAAAACAATATATAAATATGTCAAATGTAATCGAACAAAATACCAGTAATTTTACATTAATAAAATTGTATAACAATCAAGAAGAACAAGGAAAAGTATTTAACAAAAACAATAAAATAATGCAAGAAAAAGATTATCAAGTTGGAAAAATAGATAATACAATAAATAATACTACCAATATAGCAGAAGGCTTATCATACATTTTGACAGTAATATATAGTGTAATTTGTATAAAAAATGGACAAATGACAGTTGGAGACTTAACTGTTTTTATAGCATTTATAGATAAAATGTTTGGAGGCATTAGTAACAGGATAAATAAAATTACAAGTTCAATTGTATATTTTAAGCAATCTGTTAATAGGATGGATCAAATTATGAGTTTAGATATATATAATACAAAAAATAAACAAATAATAGATGAAATAGATACCATAAAGGTAAATAATTTGAGTTATAAATATCCAAACAATAACAAATATGTATTAAAAGACATCAATTTTGAAATAAATAAAAATGATAAAATAGGAATTATAGGATTATTTGGAAGCGGAAAAACAACACTTATGAATATTATATCAGGTTTATATGAAATAGAAGAAAATAAAGTATTCATTAATGGTGTTGATATAACAAAAATAAATAAATATAGTGTATTTAATAATATAAGTTATATTTTACAAAAAGTAATCCTTCTAGATGATACAATCAAAAATAATATTACATTAGAAAATACATATGATGGCAAGCAAATTATAAACGCCACAAACAATTCATGCATTTTAGAAGACATTTTTAAAATGGAAAATGAATTTGAAGAAATAGTAGGTGAGAATGGACATAAATTATCAGGAGGACAAAAACAAAGAGTTGTAATAGCAAGAAATCTAATTACTGATAAAGACTTTATTATATTAGATAATATTTTTTCTGCATTAGATAATAATACTGAAAAGGAAATATTAAATAATATTATGCAAATGAAAGAAAAAACAATAATTAATATTGCAAATAAAGTAACAGATGTAAAAGATATGGATAAAATTTATTTGATGGTAGATGGTAAATTTGTAGATAATGGAACACATGATGAATTATTATCAAGAAATAGTATTTATCAAGAGATGTACCAATATGAAATGGCAGGTGAGTTAGTTGACTAGTATAATAAAGAAAAATAAAATAACAATAATTACAATAGCTATTTTATTAGTTTTAGTCAATATTTTAAATGTTTTGGCACCATATTTTCTAAAATTAATAATTGATAAAATCACAACAAATGACTTTCGGTAAATCCATTTTAATTATTGTGGCACTATATATTTTAACAAGAATTTTAATAATTTTAGTTGAAGTTGTAAGAAATAAAAAAACAAATTTATTATCTAACAAGATGTTAAATGAATTAAGAAGCAAAATTTTTAACAAAGTCTTATCATTAAAAATTAATGATTTTGAAAAATTTCCATCTTCTGATATTTATACTAGGTTGACAGTTGATGCAGAAAATGTAAAAACACTATTTTCAGAAGATATACCAGTAATTTTAAATGATATAGTAAATATTGTTTTTATGTTTATTACTATGTTTATAATAAATACAAAATTAGCATTTATAGGCACTATAATTACAATAGTATTTGCTATAAATGAATCTTTAATTATAAAAAAACTAAAGCAAATTCAAAAACAAACAGTGAAAAAACGTGATTTACAAAATAAAGAGTATTCAGAAACATATAATAAGAGCAAATTAACAAAGTTCTTTTCTTTAGAGGATAAGAATATAGATAAAGTTAATAAATTACTCAAAGAAGAATTAAAATTGAGGTATAAACATATTTGGATAGATTCACTTCCTTGGCCAATAAGCGTATTAGTAGAGGCTATAACAATGTACGCAATTTTATATTATGTACTAAATATTGATAGTGGAATATCATTGGGAACAGTTTATATTTTCCTATATTATATTAGACAATGTTTTTCACCATTAAAAGAATTATTTAATCAAATAGAAGAGATTCAAACATCTCAAGTATCATTAGAAAGAATCAATACAATTTTATCAATACAAGAAAAAGAAGAGATAAACAAAGGCTTAAATATTGAAAATCTAAAAGGAAATATAGAATTTAACAATGTTTCATTTGCTTATGATAAACAAAGTATTTTAAGTGATATTTCATTTAAAATTAGTGCAGGAGAAAAAACTGCAATTGTTGGAAGAACACGGTGTAGGTAAAACAACTATTACTAAAATTCTTATGAGATTATATCCTATAACAAAAGGAAAAGTCACAATAGATGGATATGATTTAAATGAACTATCAATAAAATCAATAAGAAATAATATTACCTACATATCTCAAGATTCATATATTTTTAAGGATACTGTAAGAAAAAATATTGTACTAGAAAAAAATGATATTTCAGATAAGCAAATTTTAGATGTTATGGAACAAATTGGAGCTATTCCATTATTAGAAAGATTAGATAATGGACTAGATGAGGTTGTTGATGTAAATAGGTTATCAAAGGGTGAATTACAAGTTATTGCTTTCATAAGAGCAATAGTCCATAAGGCTAATATTTATATTTTTGATGAGCCTACTTCTAATATTGATTTGAGGACAGAAAAGATGATACAGAGAATTATTGATAAAATTTCAAAAAATAGTACAGTTATAATTATTGCTCATAGATTGTCTACTATTCAAAATGTGGATAGAGTTTTGAAATTGAAAGATAGCAGTATTTTGAGTAATTAAAATGAATTTATTAAATAAGATACTAAAAAAATTAAAAATTTTATTGACAAATAACTGAATAAGGTGCTAAAATAAGTAACATAATAATAAAAAATATATTGCGCTTGAACAATACAAAGCAATTAGAAGTAACTAAAAGAGAAAAAGGGTCACCGGCTGAAAGCCCTTTAAGGTCAACCTAAATTGTGAAACACATTGGAGCAATTTTTATAAAGTGGAAAATATTTGCAAAGCAAATATTTTCAAGCTGGGTGGTACCGCGGAATTATTTCGTCCCTGCATTTTGCAGTGGACGTTTTTTGATGCTCATTGCAAAAAAGTTGTCAAAAGGGACGCCCTTTTTTGACAACAAATAATCTTGTCAAAAGGGACGCCCTTTTTTGACAACAAATAATCTTGTCAAAAAGGGGCATCCCTTTTGACAACTTTTGGGAGGTAGTTAAAAATGAACGAGTACAAAACACATACTTGTAATGAAATCAGTCTAGAAGACGTAGGAAAAAAAGTTAGAATTGCTGGATGGGTACAAACTATCCGTGACTTAGGAGGGTTAGTATTTCTAGATATCAGAGATATGTATGGAATAACACAAGTTGTAACATCAGGAGAGGCAAAAGATGTTGACTTTGCATCACATATTCCAATTGAGTCAACAGTTACAGTTTATGGAACAGTAAAAAAGAGAGATGAAGAAACTGTAAATCCAAAATTAAAAACAGGACTTGTTGAAATCAAAATTGAAGAAATCAAAATTTTAGGAAAAAGAACAAAAAATATTCCATTTGAAATTAATACAAATCAAGAAATAAGAGAAGATTTAAGATTACAATACAGATATTTAGATTTAAGAAATGAAAGACTACAAAATAATCTAAAACTTCGTGCACAAGTTTTGCAATTTTTAAGAAATCAAATGCAAGAACAAGGATTCTTAGAGGTACAAACACCAATACTTACAAGCTCATCACCAGAAGGAGCAAGAGATTATTTAGTACCAAGTAGATTACATCCAGGAAAATTCTATGCATTACCACAAGCACCACAACAATTTAAACAATTATTAATGGTATCTGGAATTGATAAATACTTCCAAATAGCACCATGCTTTAGAGATGAAGATGCAAGAGCAGACAGAGCACCAGGAGAATTTTATCAATTAGACATGGAAATGAGTTTTGCAACACAAGAGGACGTATTCCAAGTAATGGAACCTGTAATGTATAATACATTTAAAAAATTCTCTGATAAAAAAATAGCAAAATATCCATTCCCAAGAATCACATATAAAGAAGCAATGCTTAAATATGGTTCAGACAAACCAGATTTAAGAAACCCATTATATATTATAGACCTATCAGAATTCTTTAAAAAATGTACATTTAAGCCATTTATAGATAGAACTGTAAGAGCAATAAAAGTTGAAGGTCATATGTCAAAGGGATTCCACGAGAAGATGTTAGCATATGCAATGTCAATTGGAATGCAAGGGCTTGGATACTTAGAAGTTCAAGAAGATATGAGCTTTAAAGGTCCAATTGATAAATTTATACCAGATGACTTAAAGAAAACTTTAATAGAATTAGCAGATTTAAAACAAAATGATACAATATTTTTTATTGCAGATAATGAAAAAAGAGCAACAGAACTTGCTGGTCAAATAAGAACAGAATTAGGAAATAGATTAAATTTAATAGATGAAAATGTATTTCAATTTTGTTGGATAATAGATTTCCCAATGTTTGAATTAGATGACCATGATAAATTAGCATTTAGCCATAATCCATTTTCAATGCCACAAGGAGGTTTGGAAGCATTAGAAAATCAAAATCCATTAGAAATACTTGCATATCAATATGACATAGTTTGTAACGGTATTGAACTTTCTTCTGGTGCAGTTAGAAACCACGATATTCAAATAATGTTGAAAGCGTTTGAAATGGCTGGTTACACAGAGGAAGAAGTAAAAACAAAATTTGGAGCATTATATACAGCATTTCAATTTGGTGCTCCACCTCATGCAGGAATTGCACCTGGTATTGATAGAATGTTGATGCTTTTATCAAATTCAGATACTATTAGAGAAGTTATTGCATTCCCATTAAATAGTAAGGCACAAGATTTGATGATGGGGGCTCCTGGTAATGTAAGAAGAGAACAATTAAGAGATGTGCACATTGAAATTATAAAGAAATAGTGTTTATTATATAAGATAGTATTCGATAGTTCTTGACAAAAACATACAGATAAGTTAATATATACTTGCCGACTTGCTTAGTGGCAGGGAGGAGGTTACTTTTGTTGAAGGAACTACTCAAAGTGTTGAAACTTTATTTGATTTACTTAATTGTAAAGAACTTAGGGGATTAGACAAAAAGAAAAAGACTAGGAATGCTATGGAAGGCTCCTAGTCTTTTTTATTACTTTTGTTTTTAGAACTACTTCGACGTCTTGAGTGTATTATAACTCATATTTTATTATATGTCAAATTTTTTATTTTATTATTGTAATTTTACGCATTTGAGTATATAATAAAAAAGGTTTTTAAGGAGGAGAGATAAGGTGAAAGTTAGTAAAGAAGAAATATTACACATTGCCAAATTAGCAGATTTGGAAATTAAAGACGAAGAAATTGAAAAATATGCGCTTAATTTGCAAGACATATTAGACTTTGCGGAAGTAGTAAATAACGCACCTGTTGATGGACTTGATGTTACAGTTGGTGCAAATGAAAAGAAAAATGTTTTTAGAAAAGATGAGATTAATATATTTGAAGATAATGAAGCATTATTGCAAAATGCACCATCAGAGGAACAACATATGTTTAAGATACCAAAAGTCATAAATTAATGTCCTTTTCGGGACGGTTCTGTTTGGGATATCGTGATAAAAAAGGACATCATTGAAAATGAATAGAGCTGTTATTTTATAAATTTTAATGAGAAAGGGATTAATCAATTATATATATAATTGATTATACGAAAATAGCATATGAATATAGGAATAGATATAGATGATACAATCACAAAAACTAGTGAAGAAACTGATATTTATGCAAAAGAATATACAGAAAGTATATTGAAAAGAAAATTTGAACCTCAAAATATAAAAATCTTTGATCCAATGTGGGCAAAACATTTATATAATTGGACAGATGAAGAAAATGACAAGTTTTGGGATTTATATTATGAAAAAATAATGGAAAATGTTAAACCAAAAGAAGATGCAGTTGAAGTAATAAATAATTTATCTGTAAAAAATAATATAATAATTATTACAGCTAGATGGGATAGAGAAAGTGGAATTATAGCAAAAATAACAAAAGAATGGCTAAAGAAAAATAAGGTAAATTATACAAAAATTTTTATTGGTCATACAGATAAAAGAAAAATATCAGAAGAATGTAAAATAGATGTATTCATAGACGATAGTTATAAAACTTGTGAACAAATTGCGGGACTTGGTATAAAAACATATATGATGGATTCTAGAATAAATAAAACTTTAGAAGAAAAAAATTGGAAAAGAGTTTATTCTTGGAAAGATTTTGAAAAAGAAATGTCCATTTTGGGACAGATGTCCTAAAAAGAACCGTCCCCAAAAGGACATTTCAAATAATAAGAGATAATAAGAGTGAAGGGAGAAAATGTGATGGATATAACAGAATTAACAGTACATGAATTGCAAGAAAAATTAAAAAACAAAGAACTTACAGTAACGGAAATAACAAAAGCATATGTAGACAGAATAAATGACAAAGAAGAAGATGTACAAGCATTTGTTACAACACTAACAGATGAAGCATTAGAGCAAGCAAAAGATGTACAAGAAAAAATAGATAATGGAGAAATCAGTGGAGATTTCGCAGGAATTCCAATAGGAATAAAAGACAACATGTGCACAAAAGGTGTAAAAACAACATGTAGTTCTAAAATGTTAGAAAACTTTGTTTCACCATATGATGCAACAGTTGTTGAAAAATTAAATGCAGAAAATATGATAGATTTAGGAAAACTAAACATGGACGAATTCGCCATGGGTGGTTCAACAGAATACTCATATTTTAAGAAAACAAGAAATCCTTGGAACTTAAATAAAGTACCAGGAGGTTCTTCAGGAGGGTCAGCAGCAGCGGTTGCAGCAAACCTTGTTCCATGGGCACTTGGTTCAGACACAGGAGGTTCAATAAGACAACCAGCAAGTTTCTGTGGAGTAGTAGGACTAAAACCAACATATGGACTAGTTTCAAGATATGGACTAGTAGCATTTGCATCATCACTTGACCAAATTGGTCCAATCGCAAAAGACGTAAGAGATAGTGCAATGCTTTTAAATCTAATAGCAGGACATGATGAAAGAGATACAACATCTGCAGAAATGCCTAAAAAAGATTACACAAAAGCATTAAAAAATGATGTAAAAGGTTTAAAAATAGGAGTTCCAAAAGAATTCTTTGGTGAAGGAATAAATTCAGAAGTAAAAGAAACATTACAAAAAGCAATAGAAAAATACAAAGAACTTGGAGCAGAAGTTGAAGAATTTTCTCTAGATATTGCTCAATATTCACTAGCAACATATTATATAATTGCATGTGCAGAAGCAAGTTCAAACTTAGGAAGATTTGACGGAATACGTTATGGATACAGAACACCAGAATTCAAGAACTTAAAAGAATTATATAAAAAATCAAGAAGTGAAGGATTTGGAGAAGAAGTAAAAAGAAGAATAATCCTTGGAACATATGTATTATCATCAGGATATTATGATGCATATTACAAAAAAGCACAACAAGTTAGAACATTAGTTATGAATGAATTTAACAAAGGATTTGAAAAATATGATGTTATATTAACACCAACATCTCCAACAGTAGCATTTGATATTGGTTCAAGATCAAATAATCCATTAGAAATGTATTTAGCAGACATATGTACAGTATCTGTAAACATTGCAGGCCTTCCAGGAATATCAATACCAGTAGGTATTGACAAAGATGGAATGCCAATTGGTATGCAATTAATAGGAAATAGATTCCAAGAAGAAACTATTTTAAATGCAGCATATACACTAGAACAAGAAATTAAATTTAGAGACAATTATAAGCCAGAATTCAAAGGAGGTGCTGAGTAATGTCAAGAAGTGATTATGAAGTTGTAATAGGACTAGAAGTTCACGCAGAACTTTCAACAAAAACAAAAATATTCTGTTCATGTCCAACAGAATTTGGTGCAGCACCTAATACACATGTATGCCCAGTTTGTATGGCAATGCCAGGAACACTACCAGTTTTAAACGAAAAAGTTGTTGAATATGCAGTAAAAGCAGGTTTGGCTACAAACTGTGAAATATCAAGAGACAGTAAAAATGATAGAAAAAATTACTATTATCCAGATTTACCAAAATCTTATCAAATATCACAATTTGATAAACCACTATGTGAACATGGATATATTGAAATTGAAACAACAGAAGGCAAAAAGAAAATTAGATTATTAAGAATCCATATAGAAGAAGATGCCGGAAAACTAAACCATGACGACTTTGGAGGAGGAAGCTTAGTTGATTTAAACAGAGCAGGAGTTCCTTTAATAGAAATGGTTTCTGAACCAGACTTAAGAAGTGCAGAAGAAGTAGAAGCATATTTAAGAAAATTAAAATCAATACTAGAATATATTGAAGTTTCAGACTGTAAAATGCAAGAGGGATCTTTAAGAGCAGATGTCAATGTATCTGTTCATAAACCAGGAACACCATTTGGAACACGTACAGAAATGAAAAATATGAACTCATTTAGAAGCATTACAAGAGCTATCGAATATGAAATAGATAGACAAATTGATGTATTAGAAGAAGGCGGAAAAGTAGAACAAGAAACATTAAGATGGGATGATGTATCTGGAAAAACATTTTCAATGAGAGACAAGGAAGATGCACAAGACTATAGATATTTCCCAGACCCAGACTTAGTTGCAATAAAACTTTCAGAAGAATATATTGAAAATATTAAGAAAACTCTACCTGAATTACCAGAGACTAGAAAAGAAAGATATTTAAAAGAATATGAATTATCTGAAAAAGATGCAAATATTATTACAGCATCAAAATATTTATCAGATTTATTTGAAAGTGCAATAAAGGTATGTAATAATCCAAAAGCAGTTAATAACTGGATTATATCAGATATATCAAGAATTTTAAATGAAACTGAAACAGAGCCAATTGCTATCCCATTTGATGGAAATCAATTAGGAAAATTAGTTATTTTAATTGATAAAGGTACAATTAGTTCAAGTATTGGTAAAAAAGTACTAACAGAATTATTTGAAAATCCAAGAGATCCAGAAGATATAATAAAAGAAAAAGGATGGATTCAAATTTCTGATGAAGGTGCAATTAAAGAGGTTGTTTCTAAAATATTAGAAGCAAATCCACAATCAATTGCGGATTATAAAGCAGGAAAAGACAGAGCATTAGGATTTTTGGTTGGTCAAGCAATGAAGGAAACAAAAGGAAAAGCAAATCCAAAAATGTTAAATGAGATGTTCTTAGCTGAATTAAACAAATAGAAAAAGGGATTACGGAGTACCACTCCGAATCCCTTTTTCTTTTTGAAGATTATAAGTAATTATTATATATTAATATTTAAAGAAAAAGTCATTATGGAAGACCTGAAACAGCATTTTTTCTAAAAATATTAATATATAATAATTACAAAAATGATTTACAAGAAAGGGATTCATAGTGGTGGCCCAATAATCCTTTATATAATTTGTTTTTTTATCCCATCAACAACAAAACCACAAATAACAAACTCAATACCAAAAATCAAACTTAATTTAAACAAAATAAATCCAACAGTAAAAAGTATAGGAATTGTAAATGTAAAATTATATGTAAGAAGAATTGCAAGTGAAACCAAGCAAATCATAAAGCAAAACTTTAATCCATGGCTCATAATTAGTTTTGTTAATTTATCAAGATTTTTAAAACTATTAATAACTTTTTTTAACATAATCATCACCTATACAAATAGTAACATCAAAAAATATAAATATCAATGGAAAAACATACCAGATATAAATAAAAGAAAAAAGAACTTCTATAAAAAATAGAACTTCTTTTTAAAACAAAAACTATGCATAATTTTCATTTTTAGCCTAAGCCATAGCTGCATTTAATTTTTTTGATAAACTAGATTTTTTTCTAGCTGCTGTGTTTTTAACAATAACACCTTTTGTACAAGCTTGATCAATTTTTTTTGTAGCTTCTGAAAATAAAGTTTTAGCTTCTTCCATATTTCCAGCTTCAATAGCTTGTTCGAATTTTTTAACAGCTGTTTTATATGCAGATTTAATCATATTATTTCTTAAAGTTTTCTTTTCAATTACTTTAACTCTCTTTTTTGCTGATTTAATATTTGGCATGTGTTTTGCACCTCCTCTTAGTCAATATTTCATTATAACATTGACTATTTTATCATATATTTCCACTTTTGGCAAGTGATTTACAGAAAATTTTTAAAATGTAAAATTTAAACTGTTACAATTCACAGTCCGTAAAATTATTGTTTGTGTGGCGCCCCTTCCACTTGGGTAATTATATATATTTGAGATTTCGTCCTGTTCATTGCGTTCAAAAAGAA
>OHAN01001096.1_pt1 | contig 23346 bp, 19 predicted proteins | sample 1577121 | NCBI WGS metagenome assembly OHAN01 (sample SAMEA3541554, study PRJEB24748) | human gut metagenome | biome: human gut; feature: human-associated habitat; material: faeces | place: China | collected 2012 | reverse complement strand
TTGCATTTATGGATTGCGATGATGTTTTGGCAGTAAATGCATTATATGAAGTTGTTAAGCTTTTAAATAAAGATAAAACCCTTGATTTTATATACAGTGATGAGGATAAATTGTCAGAGGACGGAAAACACAGGCATCAGCCACACTTTAAACCGGATTGGTCACCGGATACGATGATGTCTCTCATGTATACATGTCATTTAGGAGTATACAGAAAAAAAATCGGTGATGAGATAGGATGGCTCAGAACAGGATTTGAAGGGGCACAGGATTATGATTTTACATTGAGGTTTACAGAGAAAACAAAAAATATCGGACACATACCTAAGATACTTTACCATTGGAGAGAGAGAAAAGAATCAACAGCTATAAATCCGGAGGCAAAAGGATATATAGTCGAAGCTGCTAAAAAGGCAAAAACAGAGGCACTTGAGAGAAGGGGATATGAAGCAGAACTTGAATGGGTATCAAATATATATCAGTTTAGGGTAAATTATAAAGCTGTTGGAAATCCAAAAGTAAGTATTGTTATTCCATCAAAAGATAATTTTGAGGTGTATAAAAGATGTATAGACACACTTACTGGGAAAACATTATATAAAAATTATGAAATAATAACGGTTGATAATGGCAGCAGTGATACAAACAGACAGAAGTATGAGAAATATATAAAGGAAAAAGGTCAAAAATATATTTATATGCCAATGGAGTTTAATTTCTCAAAAATGTGTAATATAGGAGTTGAAAACTCAGATGGAGAACTTATTCTTTTGTTAAATGATGACATGGAAATAATAAGTGGCGAATGGATGGAACGAATGGTGGGACATGCTATGCTTCCATATATTGGAGCTGTTGGAGCAAAGCTTTTATATCCAAACAGTACACTTATACAGCACACAGGTGTATTTAGTTTTGACAGCGGACCGAGTCACGCATTATGCAGATATGATGATAATACGATATTCAACTTCTGTAGAAACAAAATTGAATACAATTATAGTGCAGTTACGGCAGCATGCCTTATGGTAACACGAAGAAAATACCTCGAAGCAGGCGGACTTGATGAGAGTTTTGCGGTAGCATATAACGATGTGAAATTCTGTTTTGACTTATTAGATAAAGGATATTATAATGTAGTTCGTGCAGATGCGGTGCTTTACCATCATGAGTCATTGAGCAGAGGCAGTGATGTTTTAGATGAAGCAAAATACAAGAGACTTGTAAACGAACGCCGCAGATTATATACGGCATATCCGGACTTACAGGGAAAAGACCCGTTCTACAATCCAAATCTTACAATGAGAAGAGGAGACTGTACAGTAGAGGGAGAAGTGGAAGTTACTGACTTAGCATGTAAAGCGGGATTTGAGGCAAAGGATTTTGCAATGTTTGACAATGTTATAGATGAATCTGTAAAATTTTCGATAGATGACATTGTTGTGACTAACAGGCACATTATAATAGGTGGATGGTGCGTTGTAGAAAATTCAAAACACAATAACAGAGACAAAACAATGCTTTATTTAGTAGGAAAAGAAAAAGTTTATTGTTATGATACAGAAAAGTTATATAGAGAAAATATGAATGAACTAACTGGAGTAGAAGGCAAAATTAATCTTAGCAATTTCAGAGTATATATTAATTCATTTACAATTCCTAATGGTGAGTATAGAATATTTTTGAAAAAGAGTGGTAAAATGTGCGACACAGGAAGAGTTGTTGAAAAGATAAGTTAGATTTAGGAGATAGAATAATGCAGAATTTAGGAAACAAAATAAAGAATTTATTGAAAAATAAGATTGCTAAGAAATTATTTGTTGCAATTTTAGTGTCGGTGTTTGTTGCATCAATATTAGCAATGCTTAGTGATTCTAAAGTGAGACATAAGATAAAGTTATATGCTGGAACAGCAGAAGAAATAAAAGAACAGCAATTTGAAACTAAATATTTGATAAGTTCAGGTTATAATATAACAGATGAAACAAAATTTGAGTCTATAAGTAACGAACCGCAGATAGTTTTGAATTCAATAAATAGTTATGTTGATAATATTACGGTATATTTTAATGAGAAAGTATCACAGGAGATAAATGTTAAGATATATTATGCTACTGAAGATAGAGATATATGCCAGGAGCAGATGTTGTCTTATAAAATAGATGAGGGGGAAAGTAAAGCAAAATTTTATATAGATAAAAAAGCAACAAACATTCATTTGAATTTGGGAGATAATGCAGGTGTATCATTTGACTTGAAAAAAATAAAAATCAATGATGGAGTGAAAACTGGTGTAATTGAGGCAATAATCAACGGATATAAGGAATGTTTAAAGACAAATATATTTTGGGATAGACTGCAAATATATTTTCTGATATGTATGTTTATTTCGCTTAATATTATTATAGATATAAAAAAATTGTATTTATTTATATTTGAAAAAAGATGGATTATTGGATGTATATTTGTACTGTTCATGACTGTAAATCAATATACAGGTGATTCAATAACTATGTATGACAGCTATGTACAAATGGGAAAAGGTAATGATTATATAGAAACTGTTGTTGGTCAGGCAAGAGCTATCAGGAGTGATGAGTGGCTTGTAAATGATTCAATAAGTTTTTCTACAAGATATTTAGATAATCCATATGGAAAATATAACTATATTGCAAGGGGAACCAATACTGTTAATGGAAATAGATTTACTTTGCAAAGAGCATTAAATCCGTTATCTTTATGTGATATTTTTATAAGAGAGGTGTTTGGGTATGGGTATGCTTACGCCTTTTCATGGTGGATTATTCTTGTACTCGCACTTTTGATAAATATTGAATTTTTTATGATTTTGACTAAAAAAATGAAGTTGTTAGCAGCAAGTGGTGCTTGTATGGTTACATTTTCATCATTTTTTTTATGGTGGCAGTTTCCAACAATGTTAATTTATGGTCCGGGTGCATTAGTATGCTTCTATCTATTCTTTAACAGAGAGGGCATAAAAAATAAATTGTTATATGGTTATGGAACGGCATATTTTACGGCATTATATATAAATATGCTATATCCTGCTTGGATTGTGCCTATGGGATATTTATGCTTAATTGTGTTAATATGGATGATTAGGGAGTCATGGGAAAAAATAAAGGGCGCAAAAAAGTGGGAATGGCTGATTGTAGTAGGGGCCGTGATTGTATGTATAGTAATGGTAGGTGCTGCACTGTTAAATCAAATGGAATATTTAAAATCTATAACAGCAACTGAATATCCTGGAAGCAGAGTGGATTATGGTGGTTTTTCGTTGAATAAGTTATTTAATTATATACCGGCATTTCTTTTTGCATATAAGGATGCTGGAAATCCATGTGAAGCTTCTTCATTGATTTCATTGTTTCCATTGCCAATAATTATAGCAGTTATTTCTTTGATTAAAGAGAAGAAAAAGAGCGTATTTACTATAGCAATGTTAGTATATTCAGTCTTTTTAATGATTTATACAACAGTGGGATTGCCAGCAATAATAGCTAAAATTACGCTTATGACGTATTCAACGCGTGACAGAGCAGTAGATATTTTAGGATACACACAACTTGTGTTATTGATATGGAGTATATACAGACTAGGCGATTGTGAAAAAATAAAAAAGATACCGGCAATTATTGTATCCAGCATGTTCGGTTTGGTAACGGTTTACTTTGCAAACAAGTATTTTCCTAATTATATGGGAAAATTGTTTTTAGTTGTTTGTACAATAGTATTAATATATGTGGCATTTGCAATTTTAGCAAGTGTTTCTGTAAAGGTTAAAAATGCTTCATGTATAGTAATTATAGTGTTTGCATTGATAACGGGTGTTTATATAAGACCGATAACTAAGGGAACCTATGCTGTTGACTCAAAACCATTGGCAAAGGAAATTCAGAGTATAGTTAAAACAGATAAAAAGTCAAAATGGATTGCTTACGGGGGGGGAATAGTTTTATCAGGATTTTCAGTGGCTTGTGGGGCACCTACAATTAATTCTGTAAATACATATCCTAATATGGAATTATGGAAAAAACTTGATCCTTCCGGTCAATATAATGAGGTATATAACAGGTATGCACATATTGATATTGATTTTACGGACAGCGATACAAGTATGGAATTACTGCAAGCTGATTGTATGAGAATACATTTGTCGTATAAAGATTTAGTGAAAACAGACGTAAAATATATTGTAGCATTAGTGCCACTTACATCTGGAAACGAATATGTTGATTTTGAACAATTATATTCTGAAGATGGCAGTTATATTTATAAGGTAATATATAAGTAAACAGTTGCTTTTGTTTGAGCAATCGTAAAGTAGGAGTGAGAATGAAACATACATTTGTTATATGTGCTTATAAGGAAAGCAAATTTTTGGAAGAGTGCATTATTTCATTAAAAAAACAAAGCATAAAATCAGAAATATTAATAGCAACATCAACACCAAATAAATATATAGAAGATATTGCTAAAAAATATGGAATCGAGATTTTTATTAACAATGGGCAAAAAGGAATTACTCAGGATTGGAATTTTGGTCTGGATAAAGTAAGAACAAGATATGCAACAGTGGCGCATCAGGATGATGTATACGAGTCTAGTTATGCTGAAAAAATTATAAATGAAATGGAAAAGCATAATAATTCAATAATAGCATTTTCTGATTACAGTGAGCTTAGGAATGCAAAAAAAGTACATGATACAACAATGTTAAAAATTAAACGTATTATGTTATTGCCACTCAGATTAAAAAGATTTTGGAAAAGTGTATTTATAAGACGAAGAATACTGTCAATGGGAGATCCGATTTGCTGTCCAGCGGTCACATTTGATTTGAAAAATGTTAAACGACCTATTTTTAATGATGGATTTAGGAGCTGCGAAGATTGGGAAGCGTGGGAAAAACTGTCAAAATTAAAGGGAGAGTTTATATATATAAAAGAATCGCTAATGTGCCACAGAATACATGAAGGCTCGGCAACAACAGAGATAATACATGATAATGCGAGGGTTAAAGAAAATTATATTATGTATTGCAAGTTTTGGCCGAAATTTATTGCGAAATTTATTAATCATTTTTATACAAAGTCTGAAAAATCAAATGAGGTATGATGGTAGTTGTTTATAGAGATGTGGAAATGAGGAAAAAACAATGAAGAAACTTGTAATCATTCCGGCTTTTAACGAAGAGGGAAATTTAGAGAAAACAATAAAAGATATAAAAGAAAATGCACCGGAATTTGACTATGTCATTATAAATGATTGTTCTACGGACAAGACATTAGAAATGTGCAGAAAACATGGTTTTAGTTATTTGAATCTCCCGGTTAATCTTGGGATAGGCGGTGCTGTACAGACAGGTTACAGATATGCTTATTATCATGGGTATGATGTTGCTGTACAGTTTGACGGAGATGGTCAGCATAGTGCTGTTTATTTGAATGATATGGCATCTATTCTTAAAAAGACAGGTTCAGATATGGTTATAGGTTCAAGGTTTATTGAAAAAGAAGGCTTTCAGTCATCCGGTCTTAGAAGGATAGGAATAAAGTATTTTACACATTTGATAAGATTGTTGACGGGGAAAAAGATTACTGATCCGACATCCGGAATGAGAATGATAAACAGGAAATTGTTGGAAAAGTTTACAGATGAGTATCCAAAGGATTATCCAGAACCGGAGAGTGTGGTTACGGTATTATGTGAAAAGTATAAGGTAACGGAAATTCCGGTTATGATGAATGAAAGACAAGAGGGAGTTTCATCTATATCATTGAGAAATGGTATATATTATATGATTAAAGTTAGTTTTGCAATATTAATTGCAAGGATGAAGAAGTAAAGGGTGGATAAAAATGTCAATTAAATTACAGATTTTGATAATAGTTGTTATTTTATTAGCAATGTTATATATAATAAATCACGTCAGAAAAAAAAGCATAGATTTCAGATATGCATTGCTATGGCTTTTTGTGTGTTTAGGAGTTCTGATATTAACGATATTTCCTAAATTGCTTACATTATTAGCTAAAGTTTTGGGAATAGTGTCTCCGGTAAACATGCTATTCTTTTTAGGATTTTGTTTTTCTATTGTTATTATATTTACATTATCAATAGCACTTAGTAATCTTACGGATAAGGTAAAAAAGATGGCACAGGAAATTGCAATAATTAGAAAAGATATGTACGAGAGATACAATTCAAACAAGGAAAATAGTTAATGGAGGAATAATATGGAAAAGGTTACTTTGATAGTGCCGGTTTATAATGTTGAGAAATATTTAAGAAGATGCTTAGACAGTCTCTTAAATCAGACATATGATAATATAGAAATATTGTGTGTAAATGATTGCAGTCCTGATAACAGTCAAGATATATTGGAGGAGTACGAGAAAGCAGGGAGAATAAAAGTTATTGTTAATGATGAGAATTTAGGTTTGGGTAAAAGTAGAGAACGTGCTCTTAACAAATCAACAGGCAATTATGTTATGTTTATAGACAGTGATGATTATATAGCAGCAGATTATGTTGAAAAATATATAAATGCAATGAAACATGGCGATTATGACATTGTAATAGGCGGATATACAAGAGATATAGATGGAAAGAAAAAAAAACACTATGTAAAACAAAGTGATTGGTCTGTTTTAAGTTATACTATTGCATGTGCAAAAATGTATAAGAAGTCATTTTTGACTGAACATAATATTGGTTTTATAGATATACGATGTGGGGAAGATATTTTTTTTAGCATGGAGTTGTTTGTACATAAACCAAGATATTATGTTATGGAAAATTATGCAGGATATTATTACTTTTTTAATAGAAAGTCAATTACTGGTTCGTTAAATGCAGATAGAAAGCTGGAAGGTTTTGTTTCGGATATTTTTGATAGATTTATAAACAAATATCCTGTTGTGAATATGGAAAAAGATGTATATTGGAAGATATGCTACAATTATATTGCCAATATGATAAATGCATTAGTGGTGCATGGTCATGGTTGTGGTGTCAGAAATATGAAAGAAAAATATGAGTTTTTTATGAAAGATTTAGATAATAAATTTAGTGATTATAAGAAGAATCCATATTTGCATTATAGTAATATGAAAAAGCAATCGCTGAAGATTAGAATATCAGTAAGTGTATTAATATTTTTTAATAGAATTCGATTAGATAAAATTATCTATTATATTATTTCATTGATTTAATAAAGGAGTGTAACATTGAAATTAAATGAAAGTTTGGTATCGGTTATTGTTCCGGTATATAACGCTGAAAAATACTTGAAAAAATGCATGGAAAGTATCTTGAAACAGACATATGAGAATATTGAGCTCATTCTAATAAATGACGGTTCAATAGATAAAAGTCTAGATATATGCAATCAGTTTTCTAAAAGAGATAGACGAATAAGGGTTATAGATAAAGATAATTCAGGAGTATCGGATACAAGAAATTTAGGAATAATGCTTGCTAAAGGAAAGTATTTATGCTTTGTTGATAGTGATGACTATATTGAAGAGAATTATATTGAAAAGATGATATTAAATATAGATGAGAGTACATTGACAATGTGTGGGTATTTTATAGAGACATCTATGGAGAATGGCGATTTTTTTTCAAGGAAAGTAACATATAAAGAAAAGGAAATTATCTCAATTAAAGAGCATCTTGCAAATCTTTTTCATCAGGGATTTTTATCAGCAATATGGAATAAAATTTACGATGTGGAAAGATTAAAGAAAAATGATATTAAATTTGACGAAAATCTTAGTCTGGGAGAAGACTTATTATTTAATTTGGAGTATTTAAAAACAGGAATTGAAAAATTTAAATGTATTGATTTGCCGTTATATCATTATATAAAGAGGGGAACAGAAAGTCTTGACAATAAATATAGGGAAGATTTTTTGAAAATACAAGAGAAACTTTATGAAAAGCTGATTGAAACCTCTGAGTTATATAAACTATCAGCGACAGAAAAAAGTTTGATATATATTGATTTTATGAGTGCAATAATAGTGTCTATAGACAATTGCTATATATTTAACAATAGTAGTGAAATGTTAAAAAAAGCAGAAAAGAGTGCATGCCAGAGTATAGAAAAACATAAAATAATGGATAGTGTATCAGGAAAAATGCTGTTAATATGTAAATTTAGATTGGTTCTATTAAAATTGGGATTTTTTAAGATTGATTATCTATTAAGAAAAATAGTTAAAAAAGTATTAAAGGTTGCGTAATAGCTTATTGTTTATTATAAAAATTGTATATATGAATAAAAATTATGCAATCACAAAGTTGATTTATGCAGTAAGAGTATATATAGAGAAATGAGGAATAATATGAATAAATTGATTATACCGACAGGGTATATGGGTTCAGGTTCATCGGCAATTACTGATTTGATATGTGAATTTGATGGCTTTGATGCTGAAAATGGAACATTTGAATATGTTTTTATGCATTGTCCTGATGGATTGTTTGATTTAGAGGACAAACTTATTATCGGAAATAATTCAATGAGAAGTGATGAAGCAATAAGAAGTTTTGAAAAAAGAATGTATGAATTGTATAATAGAAAGTTTTGGTGGGTTGCAAATTATAAGAAAAAAATTGGTAAAGAATTTTGGAAAATCACACAAGATTTTATAGATTCGTTAGTGCAATATAAGTCAGATTCATATTGGTATATGCAGGAAAGATTGAATTTATATAGATTTATTATTATGGGTTTTAGAGCAGTTTTACGTGTGATTTCTGGAGGTAGGATAAATTTGAATAGACCATTAGAGTATAAGCCTATGCGCATTTCATTTTTGAATGAACAGCAATTTTATGAAAAAGCAGGGACTTACATAAATAACTTTCTGAAGTGTATGGGAATTGAAGAAAAGAATATAATACTTGATCAATTGCTATTGCCACATAATATTTATCGTGCTGAAAAGTATTTTGACGATAGAATGGAATGTTTTGTGGTAAACAGGGATCCAAGAGATGTTTTTATTTTAAATAAATATATTTGGCCTAAAGTCAATGAGACAGTTCCGTTTCCAACGGAAGTTAATGAATTTTGCGGATATTATAGAGGACTACGTTCAATAGAAAAAAAAGGTTATAATTTACACGTTCATATGATACAGTTTGAGGAGCTTATATATAATTATGAGTATACTTTAAAGAAAGTAATGAAAATTTTGAAACTTGATGAAACAATGCATAGTGCAAAAAAACAAAAGTTTAATCCTGAAAAGAGTATAAATAATACTCAGTTGTTTATTAAAGATGAATATAAAGCAGAAGCATCAATTATAGAAAAAAATCTATCAGAATTTTTATATGATTTTCCATATGCGAACGATGCTGATGTCACACAAAGCTTTTAATTATAGAACAAGATATTGAAAGAGGTAAATATGGGACAACAAAATGATAGTGTGCAGACAGCAAAAACTGCAATATTAAATACAATTGCAAATTGTATTTCACTTGTAGTAGGTATGATTATGATACCAATAATTACGCGTATTTTATCGGTAGAACAGATGGGAATTGCTAATACATTTATGTCGACAAGAAATACAGTTGTAATAATAATTACATGCGCTGTGTATGCTTATATCCATAAGGCAATGATTGAATTTAAAAATGAAAAAAAAAGCTATATATTTAGTATTATAATATTTTGTTTTTTTTCTGTAACATTTAGTTTTTTAGTATGCCTTTTTTTTAAGGAATATATGATGAAAATGTTATCTTTGGATAATTTTTTATTTTATTGGTTATTTGTAAGTTCATTAGGATTTGCATTATACAGTGTAGCAGATTATTATTGTATTTTTCAAAATAAATATTATATTGTTTCACTTATAGTTTTAAGTGTTGGTCCGATTTCACAGTTTTTATCTGTTGGACTTTCATATGTATTCAGTGAAAATAAATATATAGGAAGAGTTATAGGGCTTGATTTTGTTTATTTATTTGTATCTTTATGTTTAATTATATGGATGTTTGTTGGGAAAAAACCAAAGTTTAGTGGAAAGTATATAAAAAATACATTATCTTTTTCAATTCCAATAATACCACATTTGCTATCGCAGATGGTGCTTACTCAGTGTGATCTTGTTATGATTTCATATTTTTGCAGTAGTAAAGAATCTGGAATTTACAGTATGGGACATACAATTGGATTTTTAGCGTTGACTGTCATGTCACAGATTACAGCTTCATGGTCACCATGGGTTTACAGAAGAATGGAAGAAAGAGATTATATTTCGATTTACAATGATTCTAAATTGATTGTATTAGTTGGAGCTTATGTTTCAATGGGACTTTTGACGATTTCAACAGAATTGATAAAATTTTTTTTGACAAATGTATATTTGCCGTGCATTTATATAGTTCCGATCTTAGTTGTGGCGATGTTTTTTCAATTTATATATATTTTTGTATATGATTTTCAGTTTTTCAATAAAAAAGCAAAAGCTATTGCTGTATCATCGATAGCAGCGGCAGTATTTAATTTAATTACTAATTATATATTTATTCCTAAATTTGGATATATGGCAGCAGGATTTACAACATTGGCAAGTTATTTTGTATTACTCATGATAAATTATTTTTTTACATTAAAAATTGGAATTACCAGTATATATGACATGAGAAGATTATTTTTGTGGACAGGAATAATAATGCTATATGCGGTTGAGTGTGTATTGCTCAAAGATATGATTCTTGTAAGATATATGATTTTTGTAATAATTACGTTGATTTTATTAAAAATCAGATATAAGGATTTATTTAGGATACTTAGAGGGGTAAGATAGATTTCAAGAAAGGTGAATAAGATGATATCAGAGAGAGATTTGACAGAGGTAAGAAAACGTGATTTTTTAAAAAATTATAATCATTATAACGATTTAGATAATATTGAAACAAAGTTAATTTTTGGCAGTCATTACGAGGAAAAGATTTTTCTGACTATAATATTGCCAGTGTATGATCATCCAGAAGAATTTATAAAACGTGCGTTGAACAGTGCTTTAGAGCAAAAATGTAATTATAAATACCAGATTATTGTTATAGATGATTATGCTATTGAAAAGGGGCAGACGACAACAGAAAAATATGTAAGAAAGTTAAATGATTCCAGGGTTATATATTATAAAAACATGAAAAATATGGGAGTGTTCGGAAACTGGAACAGAGCTATTTCATTGGCAAATTCGGAATGGGTTTCTTTTCTGCATAGTGATGATTTTCTTAAAGATAATTATTTACAGAACATGTTTGATATTATAAAAAGTCATCCAAAGATTGATCAGTTGGCATGTAATTATAAAAAGTTGGATTTTCTTCATAATGATATAGATATTGGAAAAGAGAAAATAGGAACAACTGGTGTGAGAAAATTAAGAAAAGTTAAATATACAGAATACTTATATGAAATGAAAACATCTGTAAAGGGAGCGTTTTATAGAAGAGACAAATTATTGGAGATAGGTGGATTTAGAAGTCAAGGTGATGGAATAGGCTTAGATGATTATCCGCTTATGATGAGATTTGCGTACTATTATAATACGTATCTTATTGAAGATGAACTATATCTAAATTCATGGGCATATAATGATAGTTTAAATACGAAACATTGGTATCCTGAATTAGTTGAAAATTATTATATGTGGCTTTATTTTGCAAAAAAGGAGAATAAGTTAAAAGGTTATTTTTATAAGAAGGCGGCAAGGTTTCTGCTATTAGAAAGAGCGAGAATATATAAATCAGGAAAAAGCTGGGTAGGTGTGCCGATTGAAATTGATTATATGGAATTAGAACATGATTGTGAACTTAAAAATACAAAAATAAACCGTTTTTGCGAAGCAGTTTCTTTTTTAATGGTATATGTACTTCAAAAGAGAAAAAACAAAATTTCAGATATGGAAAATATAGAAATCAGATAGAAGATTAATGTGAGGATGAAAACTTCTGCCAGCGATGAAGAATAAATTTTTTTCACATTAAAAATCGCTAGTATTTAACAAAATATCTTCTGATGATGTAAAATAGTTATAAAAAGTTTACGCATTGGGAGGTATTTTGATATGAACAAAAAAGAAAAATCAAAGAAAAAGACAGAGGTATTGTAGATATTGCTGTTATAGCAAATCATTTTTTTAAAGACCTTCTAAAATGGATAAATGAAATGAACGATCTTAGACAACAGGGGTATATTAAATACAAACAGTAAGATTTTATTATACTTGGTATTCTGAAAAATATATGTGGTGTGGAAACAATGAGGCAAATGGATGAAAAATTTAATGAAGAAAACTGTATAAAAACATTGAAAAAGATATCCGGGGACAGGGAATTATCAGAAATGCCACATTACGATACAATAAATTATTATCTTGAAAAATTATCTCCAGAATGTTTAAGAAGTTTAAGGAAAAAGATGATTTATAGTCTGATACGGAGAAAAAGTTTTTATAAACATAGTTTATTAGATAAATATTGGAGAATAATACTTGATGGGACAGGACAGTTTTATTTTAAAGAAAGGTATTGTGAAAACTGTCTGTGTGTGAAAAGAGATGCGTTGTATGCAACAGAGCCGATAATGAAAATATGTAGAGAAAATAATTGGTTGTATATATTTACTCATAAAGAAACACGACAGAGAGTGTTACAAAAAAACTATGAGCTGTTAGAAGAGGGAAAAGACAAATATGTCGTTGCCAATGTATGCCAAGAAAAAGGAGAAGGGAAATTTGCAAATAATGTAGGAAAGTTGGCTGGTAAAACAGAACAAATGAATATATTAGAGTATAGTTTTGAAACAAAAGAAAAGAATGGATTAAAGAGGAAGAGAATGGAATGGGTAACGAATATAGAAATAACAAGGAGAAATTTAGAAAAACTGATAACAGCAGGAAGAGGGAGATGGAAAATAGAAAATGAAGGATTTAATAATCAGAAAAATGGAATATACAAGATATCACATATAAATAGCCGAAACAGTAGGGCAATGAAAAATCACTATCTGCTAACGCAGATATCAGATATAATAATGCAGCTTTATCTGTCGTGGAATAAATACATAAAAGAAATAAAACAGAGCATAAAAAATACATCTTCAAGGTTATTGGAAAGTTTTCGAAGAGACCCAATAAAAGATGAAGATGTAAAACAAATCACCAAATATATAACGATACATTTAGAATAAATATATTATACACAAAATAAATAAAAAAAGCCATATAAAATTTGGGAAACTATACCTTGTGACTGTGGATAAAGACATGAAATCAATGTGGAAATGTTGAAATAAAAAAATATTGTAAAAAAATAAGATATTGTAGATGATTACAAAAATTTATTCTTCACCGCTGGTTTGTGTTAAAAATTGCTTGACCACAATATTATATATGTTATAATTCTTTTTTATTAAGGATATAAAAATATTAATTGTAATATTATAGGTATTTAATGCGTAATAACGAGCAGAGTTGAGAAAATAGAGGAGTGAAACATATGCAAAGAAACATTTTATTAAATCCCGGACCATCTACTACAACCGATACAGTTAAGATGGCTCAGGTTGTGCCGGATATATGTCCGAGAGAAAAAGAGTTTCAGGATATTATGAAACAATTAAGAAAGGATTTGTTAAAAATTGTACATGCAGATTCAGAAAAGTATACATCTGTCCTGTTTTGCGGTTCTGGAACGATTAACATAGATGTATGTTTAAATTCATTGTTACCTGAAGGAAAAAAGATTTTGATTATAAATAATGGAGCATATAGTTCGAGAGCAGTAGAGATATGTGAATATTATGGTCTTTCATATATGGAGTTAAAGTATGATTACGATAGATTACCGAATCTGGAAGAAATAGAAAAAACATTATCTGAAAATAAGGATATTGCGCTTGTTCATACTACGCATAATGAAACAGGAACAGGTATTTTAAATCCGATTCGTGAAATAGGTGCGATAGTACATAAGTATAATGCTTTTTTTACTGTGGATACGACATCAACTTTGGCTATGAGACCAATAGATATAGAAAAGGATAATATTGATTTTTGTATGGCTTCCGCACAAAAAGGATTGATGGCAATGACAGGTCTTTCTTTTATAATCGGAAACAGGGAGATTATTGAAAAGTCTAAAGATTATCCTAAACGTTCATATTATTGCAATCTTTATTTACAATACCATTTTTTCGAGACGACAGGACAGATGCATTTTACGCCGCCGGTGCAGACTGTTTATGCAGCTGTACAGGCTATGAAGGAATATTTTGAAGAAGGCGAAGAAAATAAATGGGCGAGACATCTTAGAGTTTCAGAAGCGATACACACAGGTCTTTCAAAATTAGGATTTAAAGAAATCATAAAAAGAGAATGGCAGTCAGGTCTGGTTGTTACTGCATTATATCCTGATGATATTAACTGGGATTTTGAAAAAGTGCATGATTATTGTTATGAGAGAGGTTTTACTATTTATCCGGGAAAGATTACGGGAACTGATACATTCAGGCTGTGTGCTTTAGGTGCGATTGATGAAGAAGATATCGTAAGATTTTTTGAAGTTTTTGAAGAAGCTTTGAGATATTATGGTGTAAGTATTCCGGTAAAATATTGATTTAGAGGCAGGTGCGTGAAGTGAAAAAAGTATATACATGTTTTTGTACTGATATTATACATGAGGGACATTTAAATATCATACAGGAAGCTGAGAAATATGGTGAAGTTATTGTAGGTGTATTAAGTGATGAGGCAATGGTAACGTTTAATCGTTTTCCGACACTTAGCTTTAAAGAAAGAGTTGAACTTGTAAAAGGTATAGCAGGAGTAAGCAAAGTTATAATACAGAATGAAGTTATGTATGACGATGTTATAAATGATTTAAGACCGGATTATGTCATACATGGTACAAATTGGCTGGAACCGCCAATGCTTGCTATAAGAGAGAATGTTGAGAAGCTTTTAAGTGCATATGGCGGTAAAATAATAGATGTGCCATATACATATAATGATGAGATTAAAAGAGCGGATGCAAGAGTTGTTGAAAAGCTTGCTATGCCTGAATACAGAAGAAAAAGATTAAAGAAACTTATAGAGATAAGAGGTCTTGTTAAAGCTTTGGAGGTTCATAGTGGTCTGACAGGTCTGATTGCTGAAAAAACGATAGTTGAACATGATGGGCAGATTGATCAGTTTGATGCGATGTGGATAAGTTCTCTTTGTGATTCAACTGCTAAAGGAAAACCGGATATAGAGCTTGTTGACATGACATCAAGATTTAGAACGATAGATGATGTTATGGAAGTTACGACCAAACCTATTGTGTTTGATGGAGATACAGGCGGGCTTATAGAGCATTTTGTATATACGGTACGTTCTCTTGAGAGGATGGGAGTTTCGGCAATTATAATAGAAGATAAGACCGGACTTAAGAAGAACTCATTGTTTGGGACAGAAGTTCAACAGACACAGGACAGTATTGAACATTTTTGTGAGAAGATAAAAGCAGGCAAAAAGGTACAGCTTACTGATGATTTTATGATAATAGCAAGAATAGAGAGTCTTATTCTTGAAAGAGGAATGGAAGATGCTCTGACAAGAGCGAGGGCTTATGTTGCTGCCGGTGCTGATGGCATTATGATTCACAGCAGGAAGAAAGAGCCGGATGAAATATTTGAATTTTGTGACAGATTTCGTAAGGAAGATTCTAAAACGCCTATCGTTGTTGTGCCGACATCATATAATGCGACCACGGAGGCAGAGCTTGCTGAACATGGCATAAATTTGGTGATATATGCGAATCAGCTTACAAGAAGTGCATTTCCGGCAATGCAGCAGACAGCAGAAGATATTTTGAAATATCATAGAGCAAAGGAAGTTGATGAAAGACTTTTGCCTATCAAAGATATAATTACATTAATTGATGAATTGTAATTTATTTTAGGAGATTGTATTAAATGATAAATGCGATAATAATGGCTTCGGGTCTTGGAACGAGAATGAGACCATTGACGGAAAATAAACCGAAACCTCTGATTGAAGTAAATGGGATTCCGATGATAGAGACTGTTATAAATGCACTTCAATATAGAAATGTTGATGAAATTTATATTGTTGTCGGATATCTTGGTGAACAGTTTAAATATCTGACGGAAAAATATGAAAATATACATATAGTGGAAAATACCGTATATGAGAGTGTGAATAATATATCATCAATATATGCAGCTAGAGAGGTATTAGAAAAAGGTGCCTGTTTCATTTGTGAGGCAGATCTTTATATAAATGATAATAAAATATTGGATGATAAAAGTTTTGATATAACGAATAATAACTCATGTTATTTTGGAAAAATGGTAAAAGGATTTTCTGATGACTGGGTTTTCGAACTGGATAAAAATGGATATATCAGCAGAGTTGGAAAGAATGGCACTGATTGTTTTAATATGACAGGTATAGCTTTTTTTAAATTAGAGGATGCAGCTGTATTAAAAAGTGCTATTGAAGAACAGTATGGGAAAGATGATTATAAAGAATTATTCTGGGATGATGTTGTAAATAGAAATCTCGATAAACTAAAACTGAAAGTGCACGAGATTGATGCAGGGCAGATTGTTGAGATAGATACGGTTAAAGAATTAGAAGAGATAAATTTAAAATTTAAGTCAAAATAGAGGAGCGTTATGAAAGTAGAAGATTTTGTGGAAGCATTAGGAGCTGATTTTTATACAGGAGTACCGGATTCACAGTTAAAACCTTTATGTAATTATCTTATAAACACATACGGGATTTCAGACAAACATGTAATTGCAGCGAATGAAGGAAATTGTACTGCATTAGCGGCAGGTTATTATCTTGCAACAGGGAAAGTGCCTGTTGTATATATGCAGAATAGTGGAATAGGAAATATCATAAATCCTGTTGCTTCATTGTTAAATGATAAAGTTTATGCTATCCCATGTATATTTGTAGTAGGATGGAGAGGTGAGCCGGGAGTTCACGATGAGCCGCAGCATATATATCAGGGAGAAGTGACGGTAAGACTGCTTGAAGATATGGGAATAGATGTGTTTATTTTGTCAAAAGATACAGGAAAAGCGGAATTAAATGAAGCTATGGATAAATTTTCAAAGACATTAAGCCAGGGGAAAAATGTTGCTTTTGTTGTTAGAAAAGGTGCGCTTTCATATGATGGGAAAGTGGAATATAAAAATGAAAATAAAATGAAACGTGAGGAAATTATCAGCCATATAGTGTCAGTGGCAAAGGATGAGCCTATAGTTTCAACTACCGGAAAAGCGAGCAGAGAACTATTTGAAATCCGTGAGCGAAATGGACAGGAACATAAGTATGATTTTTTGACGGTCGGTTCTATGGGACATAGCAGTTCAATAGCATTTGGAGTCGCAATGAACAAGCCGGATAAAAAAGTATGGTGTATAGATGGTGATGGCGCAGTTTTGATGCACATGGGTTCAATGGCGGTAATTGGAAGCAGGCATCAGAAAAACATGGTGCATATAGTTATAAACAATGGTGCACATGAGACTGTTGGTGGCATGCCGACAGTAGCTTCAGATATTGATTTGTGCAAAATTGCAGAAGGTTGTGGATATGACAATGTAATGTGTGCATCTACTGTTGAAGAACTGGATAAAGTGTTGGAAATAGCAAAAAGGTCAGAAGAGTTGTGCTTTATAGAAGTAAAATCAGCAATAGGAGCAAGGGAAGATTTGGGAAGACCGACGACAACAGCAGTGGAAAATAAAGAAGGATTTATGAGTTTTTTGGATGAGTAAATTTTTTTATAGGTGTATTGAAATGTTTATATAGAAAGATAAAGGTTTATAATGAAAAAGAGAATTTCAAATATTGAATTACTTAGAATTATTGCTATGTTTATGATAGTTGCGAGTCATTTGGCATGCCATGGTGTTCAACACTGCAACGATTCAATAAATGCCTATAAAATATGGCAAGCAGGAAGTACTTTTAATAAAATTTTTGTTTCTTTTTTGACACCGGGTGGAATGATTGGGGTAGCATGTTTCTTTATGATTACAGGGTATTTTAATATCGAAAAGAATTCATTTAGCTTGAAAAAGGTAGTATTACAGGGAAGTTTTTATGGTTTGTTTTCTGTATTGCTGTTGGTTGTAGCAAAAATTATGAAATATAATTTTGAAGATATAGATTTTTCAGTTTTATTTAGTACAGCAGTAAAATCTATATTTGTACCAATCACAAATTGAAATGTATGGTGGTTTTTAACAGCGTATGTTTACTTAATGCTATTAACACCATTTTTAAATAGGGTAGCACAAAAGTTGAATAAAAAGGGATACTTATTTTTTATATTGTTTGTATGGCTTGTAGTGTACAGTTTGGATGGGACATTGTTTGGACTATATTGGTCAGTTCAAAGGGGGGTATTATTTTATCTTATAGGAGGATATATAAAAATAAATATTGATGTAAAAAGATTTAAAGCAAAGAGTAAAGAAAAAATTATATTGACATTAGTAGCAGTATTGTCATGGGTTGTAGATTTTGCGGCTATGTTTGTTACTGATGGGAAAAGATATATAGTTAATAATAAACCTGGAAATATAATGGATACAATAAGTGTAGTTTTTGGAAATGGTTTTATTTTAGCAATACCTGTTGTTATATGTTCGATTTCGATATTTGTATTGTTTTTGAGTTTTGAATTTGAGAATAAGTTTGTAAATAATATTGCTAAAACAACATTTGGTGTGTATTTGATACATGATTCTGTTTTTGCACGTTCATTTATTTGGCATGGAATTTTAAAAGTTGATACAGTATTATATAAGAGTGGTTTGTTTCCTGTATATGCAATGTGCTCGATTGTTGCAGTGTTTATTATCTGTAGTTTTGTTGACATGATAAGATTGAAATTTATTGAAACTCATATGATAAATGTTGTTGATAATATTATTCACCACTTTACAACTTTATAAATGATACCCATGTTTCCTAAATGCTTGTTTTATAGCATTTATCACGGATGTTGATTTTATTCGGGTTTCGATATTTTGTACGAAACTGGCAAAAAATATCTGCTCACGGATACCTTCACTTATGACAAAACGAAATTCCTGCACACTTTTATCTTTATAGTCAGCAAATTCTTTGTCAACATAAGGTAGCAATTTCATCGCACAATAACTGATATTGATCACATTTATCATCATCTCAATTCCTTTGCAGCTTCTTATCATATAACTGCATAAAGACCAGAAGGTTTTCTGTTCATAATAACTGACTTCAATATTCCATCGGAATGAATATAAAAATAATGGGATATACTGCATCCAATCGCTGCCTGTCTGATTTAATGGAGCTTTTTCATGCCATGCACAGAAAATTCCTAGCTGTTCTGGGAAAATTGTACTGAAAAACAAGCGTTTTGTACCACTCTATTTTGCGGTTGATGTTACATATGCAAGTACTTCTCTTGTACCGAAAAGATTTGTAAGTACATGGCGTACACCTGTATAATAATCAACAATCTTTTCATCTGACAGTGCAAAATCTTCATCTATGGAAAGTCTTTTTCCATGCTTTGCAGGTCGCCCCTTTTTACCTGTAGGTGCCGGTGCCAGATCATAAATAACAGAATCTGACATTGCATTACCGATCAAATCGAGATTTGGGTATTCGTCAATGGAAATAAGGTTTTGCTTCATATACCAGCTGTCGCAAAGAATGATAACATTTTTCTTTTGTGACAATTCAGGCATAACCTGACGAACTATAGATGCAGCAAGCTGCAGTTTTGACTCTTTTTTCTGCCACATCCTATAACCTAAAGGTACAGCAAGATAAGAAATCTTGTTATGTTTCCAGACTGGTAGAGCATCAGACTTACAAAACAGTGACCATTTAAGTAATTGGAGCCATTGTGTGCGGCATGGTCAAAAAGCTTTGACTCATTTTCAAATTTAGTGCCAAATTTTGCAACCATAGTATCGTCTATGCAGAGAAATATCGTCTGCGTTTTTAATAAATTTGGAATCAAGTGTAAAGCAATCAGTGCTGTCACATTCATAAACCTGGAATAGTCAGCCTTAGCATAAGAACAGGCGTGGTAAAAAACATTCAAAGATTTCTTGATTATTCCAGATAAAAAATGCTGATACAGAAATCTTATGGAATGAACTGATTCCAAAGCCAGTATTGAAGGTAACAGTAAAAACAGTGTATCTGCGGTAGGTGCAGAAAAAGTTTCAAAATAAATAAAAAAATATTGATTAAGTCTACCAATTAGTGTGTTTTCGTTGTATAATAATTTTGTCGTACAGGGTCACTTTCTTTCTTAATGTTTTATGCAAACTCATTATACATCAGAAAGCTCTGTACGATTTTTTTTTTGAAAAAAGTTGTAAAGTGGTGTTATTATTATTTATAATTAATATTAGTATATCGTTAGAGGATCAATATACTTTGAAAAATAAATATATTGAGAAACATATAGAACAGAGAATAAGATGGTATGACAATAATAGGGATGATTTTTTTTAATAATTTTTTTAAAAGTTTTTGATTTTCAAATATATCAGTGGTTAAGTTTAGTTTATAATATGCTATATTATGGAAATGATAATAGAATTGAATACTATTTAACTAATATAGAAAAAAGAAGCAATAGTAAATAATTATTACCATACATGCATAAAAAAATTATGTGTGTATGGCATTTGTAATATTATGAAAAAATACAAAAAATACGTTGACGAACATATATTCATATGATATTATATCCACAATAAAATTCGAACAAAAGTTCATGTTGGAAGCGTGGAGATTATTGCATTTTTGTTATGCGGTATATATAATGTATGAAAGGAATCGGATATGTGGAAAGTCGATATAGCTACAAAACAGTATATGTCACATAGAGATATAATAGCAGATGCATTTAATTTCTATATCTATGATGGGGAGCAGGTGATACAGCCGGACAGATTGCAAAAGATAGATACGGCAGAGCTAGCACTACCATATGGAAATGATGCGGATATGTCAGTACAGAGGCAGCGTGATAATCTTATGTTGTGGACGATGGCAAGAGATGAAAGGGCAGTGTATGTTATTTTAGGCGTAGAGAATCAGGATAAGATTCATTATGCCATGGCAGTAAAGAATATGCTTTATGACGCATTGCAATATGCAAAGCAGGTTGAGGAGTCAAAACGGTCATACCGTGACAATTCAAAGACCAAAGAAGAAAAAGTCAGATTAAACTCAGAGGAATTTTTATCAGGGTTTAGAAAAGCAGACAGGCTTATGCCTGTAGTCACCTTAGTAGTATATTTTGGAGATAAAGAATGGGATGGAGCTAAAAGTATCCATGAGATGTTATCAGTAGACGATGAAAAGCTGCTGTCATATATACAGGATTATCGTATAAACCTTATTGAGCCGGCAAAGATATCTGATGAAGAATATGACAGATTTAAAACAGATTTAGGTGCAGTAATGCAATTTATAAAACATCAGTCGGATGAAGATGGCAGTTGGATAAAAGGAAAAACAAGATTTGAACATGTAGAAAAAGAAGCAGTGGAACTTATAAATCTTATAACCGGATCAAAGATAATCGGTGATGAAAAAGAGGAGGAAGTAAATATGTGCAGAGCTTGGGAAAATTCAATCAATAATGCAAAAAGTGAAGGAAGACTTGAAGGAAGACTTGAAGGAAGGCTTGAGGGAAAGCGTGAAGGCGAAATTGAAGGAAAAATTGAAGCATATAATGATTGCAATATGCCAATAGCTGAAATTGCAAAAAAAGTATCAAAACCAGAGGAATATGTAAAAGAAGTTATAAAAAAGTTGTCAGCAGCCTGCTTATAATATTTTAATATATATGTTGCTTTACAATAAGCTAATGCATTATCCTTTAAAACATAAGAAAGTTGATAGCGTGATGTATGGATGTTTATAGTATTGTCAAAGTGAGCTTTGGTAATAGAATTAGACAGTCCGTTGTATTGTTATAGACTTATTAAAGAAAAGTTTTGAGATTATTGTATGTACATTTGACCTATTTGGAGCAGGGAAGCAAACAAGCAGCAATAAAGATGATAAAGTCAGGAAAATTGTCATCAGAAGAAATATCAATATATACAATATACAGGATTAATAATGGGACAGATAGTTGAACTTGAGAAAGAGTTGTTAAAGTCATACAACAAATAAGGAAGTAAAACAATATGAATATATTATTATACAGATATAACAGTATTTGCGAAGACGCTGTTATAAGAGGATTAAGAGAACTTGGTCATAATGTAGCAGAAGTGTCACTTGAAATGGAAAATAAATCACCTTCAGGTAATGAGATATTATCTGAGGTTAGAGAAGCCGTAGAAAAAAATAATATAGATATTATTTTTAGTATAAATTACTATCCGGTTCTTTCTGAGATATGCAGAATTTTTAGACTATTATATTTTAGTTGGATAGTGGATGCACCTGTGCTTGAACTTTATTCTAAAACAATAAAAAACAGATGTAATAGAGTATTTATATTTGATTCAGAGCTTTATAAAGAAATTGCACCATACAATCCATACAATATTTTTTATCTTCCTCTTGCGGCAGATTGTGAATTTTACCAGAATGCTATACAAAATGCTTCAAATAGTGATATAGAAAAGTTTACACATGACATTGTCTTTGTAGGTTCGTTGTATACGGAAAAATGTCCATATGATAAAGTGAAAAAATTATCTGAAAATACAGAGGGGTATCTTACCGGTATTATGAAAGCTCAGGAAAAAATATATGGATATTATTTTGTTGAAGAACTTTTAAATGATAGAGTAATCAATGAATTTAAAGAGCATTATTCAGGTTTTTATACTGCATTTGAAGGCGATTTTCTAACAGAAAAAAGAACGCTTGCACAATTTTATATGGGAAATAAAATTACGGCTATGGAACGTATGGATACATTTAAGAGATTGTCGGAAAAATTTCAAATTGATATTTATACGGCGAGTGATACCAATGAGATTCCCAAGCTTAGAAATCATGGTACAATTATGACGCACACTCAGATGCCGATTGTATTTAATAAGAGTACGATAAATTTAAACCCCACCTCAAAACCTATACGAAGTGGCATTCCTTTAAGGATATTTGATTTGCTTGCATGCGGAGGTTTTGTGTTAAGCAACTACCAGTCTGACTTATTAAATGAGTTTGTACCGGGAATAGATTTCGCTGTCGCGAAATCTAGGGTATAAGGAAG
>OHAN01001087.1_pt1 | contig 23492 bp, 20 predicted proteins | sample 1577121 | NCBI WGS metagenome assembly OHAN01 (sample SAMEA3541554, study PRJEB24748) | human gut metagenome | biome: human gut; feature: human-associated habitat; material: faeces | place: China | collected 2012 | reverse complement strand
TTCCGCATTATCTTACAGCACCATTTAAGAAAGTTACCGAGAAAATAATGACTGAGTTTTCGGATTTGAATCTATGCCCAATTAACAACCGTCAGGGAATTGTAATTGATGGTGAAGGTTCAAAGGTTATTTGCAAAGACTAATTTGAAAATTCCCATTTATCAAGCCCTTTGAGAGAGGAGAAATCCCTTTCTCAAAGGGTATTTTTATATTGTGCAGTTTGTATGAGGTTTCTTGTGTTTCATATTATACATAAGAAACCGCAAAGACATCACCGCTCTTACTTCTCCTCAAACATCCATTTGACCGCCTTTTCAGCATACTCACTCCAAAAAATCATATCGTGGTTGCCTTTGCTTTCAAAATACTCATGAGAAACGTTTCTGCTTTCAAGAAATTTGTGAAGATCACGGTTGTTTTCAAGCAGGAAATCTTCTGTACTGCAGCACATAAATATATCTGGGATATTTTTGCCCTCTCGCTGAAGTTCGTCTATAAGAAATTCGGGATTGTTCCTGCTGTTCAGCACCTCAGACGTTTCGCCGAAACATTCTCTGTAATATTCATAATTCGCTGTGGCATTGCCTTGCCCATCTGACATTCCTGCGACTTCGTGTACGATAAGAGCCGAAGATAATGCAGCAACCTTCCCAAAGGTTTCTGGATATGCAAATGCTGTATGAAGCGCACCAAATCCGCCCATTGAAAGACCCATAATGTATGTTTCACTGCCGTCTTTCGCAAGTCTGAAAACTCGTCTTACATAGTCCACAAGCTCCTCGCCGACGAATTTGCAGAACTGATGACCAGTCGAGCGTCCGTCCAGCCAAAAAGAATTTTCGCCCGAGGGGATAACTACCGCAAAATTATACTTGTCCGAAAGATATTCAGGCACCCAGTTTTCTGCGTCGCCTGTATAACCGTGCAGCAAGAAAAGCGTTTTGGTGCTGTTTTCCGAGTATTTCGTATCTGTCTGCCCCCAGTCCTGCCTTATGTCACATGGCAGATACATTTTAAACGTGGTATATCTCCGCAGGCAATTTGAATAAAATCTGATCGTTAAGTTTGACATAGCTTTTCCTCCTGTTTTTTATATAATTATACTACATAAAATCAGTTTTGTCCAAGGGGCAGCGAAAAAATTTTTCAATTTCCCTCACAAAATCATTTATCCCTATAAAAATAAAAATCACATCTGTCAAAGCCTCGTCCTAACGTACCTTGCCGCTTTTTCATAATATTTTTTGTCTATCATAATTCTACGCCCCTCCACATTTACAAGGTGTCTATCTACCCCGTCTGCAACTATTTTATTCATTATATCAAAATCAAAGCCGCAAAGTCAAACCAGCAAAAAAGCTGTCTGACCTTGCGGCTTTTGACCTTTATAATACAATACTAACCAAAATGTGCCCTACATATCCTCCCTCATCATATCATTCTCACTCTTTATAAACATAAGCACAAAGCATATAAGCAGCAATGCACAAGATATCCATATAAACTCATTGCCTATGTATAATGAATATGCTCCGCCTATTCCTGCACCGCAGGCAAATACGAATATCGTAAGAAAATATTGCAGCGATTTCCTAAGCAGCGACTTGTCCCCTATCCTCATGTATGCACTTATGGATTCCATTGCACTTCTCATATTTCCTATGCACATCGTGCTTGCGTATGGATAACTATTTACTTTCCTGAACGATTGCACCTGCATTGCACAGGCACATGATGAAAGTGCATTCGCAACAAAATCATATGAACCGCCAAGCGGTATAAACCCCACAATGCAAAGCAGCACCATTTCCGTGAAAACTATTATCTGCCGCCAATGTATAAATCCCACGTCCTTGAAACGTGCGTGCAGACGCTCGGCTATGAAAATCCCCATTGCAAACGCCAGCACAGGTATAAGATAGTGCAACGCCCTGTGCCAGTTGCCTTTTGCGACATATGTGCTCATAAGCACAATGTTTCCCGTCTGTGCATTTGAAAAAACTTCACCTCGCACAAAATACGAATATGCGTCCTGCAAGCCCCCTGATATGGTCAGAAGTATCATGAGCATATTGGTTTCAGACATTTGTTTTCTTGATCGTAACATCATTTTATCATATTCCTTCATAAAAAATTAACAAGAAAAATATTTTTATGCACTTTAATTTTCTCCTTTTTCCATTATAATTATCTCAGATATATAAGTCAAATATATAATTGATATGTAAGATATAAAATATTGATATAGCAAGAAAGTGATAAAGTGAATATAAATTACGAATATTATAAGATATTTTATTATGCCGCAAAGAACCGCAGCTTTTCAAGAACGGCAAAAGTGCTGCTCACAAATCAGCCTAATATCACAAGGGTGATAAAAATACTCGAAGGAGAACTTGGCTGCACGCTTTTCAATCGAATGAAAAACGGCGTCACGCTTACCCCTGAGGGAGAGATACTTTACGAGCACATCTCAAAGGCGGTGGAACTTATTACAGAGGGCGAAGATGAGATCTCAAAAGCCAACGACCTGCAAAGCGGAACTGTCACCATAAGTGTGACGGAGACCGCACTTCACGGCGTTATGCTGCCACTTCTCAATGAGTTCCATGAAAGATATCCGGGAATAAAAATAAAGCTGCTGAACCATTCAACCCCTCAGGCACTGACTGCTCTCAAAAGCGGCATTGCAAACCTCGCTGTGGTAACAACGCCGATAAGCACAGAGGGCTCGCTGAATTTTCATAAGCTCAGAGAGTTCCGTGAACTTATCATATGCAGCACAAAGCTAAAGGATCTTGCAAAGCGAACGCTCACTCTTGAGGAACTTTGCAGCCACCCTATAATATCACTTAACCGAAACACAAGGACATATGATTTCTATTCCGATTTCTTTTTCCAGCATGGAATAGATTTTCAGCCGGATATAGAGGTCGCAACTGCCGATCAGATAATGCCGCTTGTGAAAAGCAACCTTGGCATAGGTCTTATACCTGAACCAATGGCACAAAGCGGCGATGTTTATATTCTGAAAACTGATGAAGAGTTTCCAAAGAGGAGCATCGTTCTTGCAGAAAATGCAGACAAAAAACTCAATGCCGCCGCTACAGAGATACAAAAAATGATACTGAAAAAGTGTAATATGTTTGCAAATGCTGAGATATGACATACATGAAAGGAGATAATAATATGCCTACAGTTTTGCCAAAAGAAAATGAAGTCGAACAGTTTTTTTCAAGGATAATGGCATCGGAAGGAGCTTGCCAAAGGCTCAGCAACGTGCTTTATGATCACCTTAGCGACGACGATATGCAGACCGATCCTGACCCAAAACATCTTGTGCAGGTGCTTTTGACCGCATATACGAACGGTGATATAAGTGCGCTTCTGCTGGAGCTTTGTGGAAGAAGTCTTTTTGATCTGCTGAGAGAGGCATACCTTATACCAAAGCGTTTTCACGGAAAAGCCGGAAAAAATCCTGAACTTCTTACGACCCCTGAAGGCGATGTCATTGAAGAAAAGAAAAAGCTTGTCACAAAGCATGAGTTCGAGAAATTTCGTGATGTGTACAAAAACCACAGCTGTGCGCCACGTTCAAAGCTTTATCTTGCAGACGGATATGACCTTATGAGGGTCTATACCGACGGAATGAACATTAAGGAAAAGCGTGTTGACAAAAGACGTGGCGTGCTTATACTTTACGCCCTGCCTGACACTGTAAAGCTTGGACTTTCCGAGGCTCAGACCTATAATGTTATATGGAATACTTTTCACAAGATACAGCAGACTGCCCCGACAGCAATGGTCTATTACGGACAGGAAACAGGCGAAAAGGCTGGAAAATCATTTGATGAGATCGGCGTTTTACTGCCTGTTCATCAGTTTGAAAAGAAAATGCTCATGCACCTCAGCGAGATAGACGGCATTGTGCTTGCCTGCCGTGAGGAAATGATGAAAAAAGCAGGCTCAGACAGCCTTGATCTTTAAAAACGGAAGTGATACTGAATGTCACAAACTATAGTTAAGAAAAATCACATGGATATCCCATGGCACGATTTCACAGACGCCGAAAAGGACGAGCCAGTATCAAAGGCGAGCCTAAAAGAAAAAGCCTCTGTTATAGGCAGGGTGGGAATGATGTTTCTCTCCTGCGGAACGGGAGCGTGGCGTGTGAGAAGTTCCATGAACACCATGTCGGAATGTATGGGACTGACCTGCACAGCAGATATCGGGCTTATGTCCATAAACTACACCTGTTTTGACGGCGAGGCTTGCTTTTCGCAGTCTCTTTGCCTTACTAACACGGGAGTAAACAATTCAAAGCTAACACGTCTTGAAATTTTCATCAACGATTTTGTCAGCCGCTGCGATAGTTTGACTTGCGAACAGGTCCACAATGAACTTGACGATATCGAAAAGATACACGGACTTTACTCGCCGCCTGTTTTGGGCCTTGCGGCGGCACTTGCCTGCGGAGCGTTCACATTCCTGCTTGGCGGTGGACTGACCGAGATGATATGTGCATTTTTCGGTGCAGGCATTGGCAATTATGTGCGGAGCAAATTCACAAAGCACCACCTTACCCTTGTGCTTGGAATAGTTGCCTCAGTATCGGCGGCGTGCCTTTCATATGCAGGGCTGTTTGAACTTGCGAAAATACTTTTCAATATAAAAATGCAGCATGAGGCAGGCTACATATGTGCAATGCTTTTTATTATACCTGGTTTTCCGTTCATCACAAGCGGCATAGACCTTTCAAAGCTCGATATGCGTTCGGGCATCGAGCGGCTGACCTACGCCCTCATCATTATAATTGTAGCCACAATGACGGCGTGGTTAATGGCACTTATCCTGCACCTTACGCCAATGGACTTTTTGCCTCTGCACCTTACCTTATGGCAGTTCATACTGTTCAGACTTGCGGCAAGTTTCTGCGGGGTTTTCGGATTTTCCGTTATGTTCAACAGCCCTGTCAAGCTTGCAGCCTCTGCGGCAGTTATAGGTGCACTTGCAAACACTCTGAGATTGGAACTTGTTGACCTTGTTTCATTTCCTCCGGCAGCTGCTGCGTTTGTGGGGGCATTCACCGCAGGCATACTCGCCTCGCTGCTGAAAAAGTATGTGGGCTATCCGAGAATATCCATAACCGTTCCGTCCATAGTCATAATGGTTCCGGGATTATACCTTTACAAAGCTTTCTATAATTTGGGCGTCATGTCCCTTGAAACATCTGCGTCATGGCTTGCGTCTGCTCTGCTGATAATACTAGCTCTGCCTTTGGGGCTTATCTTCGCTAGGATAATTACGGACAGGTCATTTAGGTGTTGTACTTAAAATCTTAGTCATAGCCTAAAGCTATACCGAACCCACATAAAAAAACTATATTGATATACACTTTCCTATTAAGACTATTCTCCATTACCTATAACTGGCGTCAGCGGCATTTGTCAGCAAAAGCGAAGTGCTGAGGTGTTTTAAGAACATAACAGGACAGTCGCCGTTTGAATATCTAAAAAAATATCGTCTGCGCAATGCGGCATATATGATAAAAAACACATCTGACTCGACAAATGCTATCTGTGGGCTTTGCGGCTTTGACGATCACAGCTATTTTTCAAAAGCCTTTAAAGAAGCCTACGGGTGCAGTCCCAGAGATTTTAGAAAGTAGAATATACGGGACAATATCTCACAGATTTATCCGTCTGCCGTGTAGACATTACATTTTCCTGTTTATAGGACTACAATAAAACTATTATCAAACAACAGACGTTTCATTTTATCCAAGTGGAACGTCTTTTGCATTTGTGCTTATTCTTGTATGAAAAACGAGTCAATTATCCTCCTCCCAATAATCCTCTGCATCCTCGTAGTCATAGAAATCATCATAGTGATCCTCATAGAGATCCTCTGGGTCGTCATAATCATGAGCATCATACTCAGCAGATTTACTGGTTGAGGTTTTATTGGTATTCTTGCGGGTAGCTCTGGTAGCTGAACTACTTGCTGTAGTGGTTTTCGGACGTGATGTTGTAGCAGTTGTGAATGCTGGAGTATAGCTGTTCTTATTATTGTAATACTTAGGGTCATGTATCAAACAGTAGCAGCTGCCTTCTTCAGGAGTATTGTCACAGCCTGAGTGTGCGCATTTGGGGCGTAGGGCATCATAGATCATGGCTATCCCTATGATGACCAACACAGCGACAACGATTCCTTTGAGATTGAACGAACTATGCTGACAGCTGTTTTCTGTTGTCAGCTTGTAGACTATATAATCGTCAAGCATTTCCTTGTTTCTGTTGTATTTTCCGGATTCCATAATCACACCTCCAAACTGTATTTCTGATATTATACCATATTTTTTAAGATTTGTGGTAACAATTTTTGGACAATTGAATATTCTGTCCCTTTTATCATTTTTTAGTGGCAAAGTCGGGTAGTTTACGGAATATTTAACGGTTACTATTACTCAACTTCCCTTAATTTTATCCCCATTATACAGCTTGAAGCGAACTCTATACCAATGGGTAAAAATTTTTTTCAAACCTCCCCAATTTTACCCCTAAGTATGCTATAATAGAATAGACAAGAAACCCGACCCAAAACCCAGCGAGGTGCTTTTATGACATATGCAATATCTGATATCCACGGCTGTTATGAGGAGTATATTAAGCTTCTCGAAAAAATCAACTTTTCTGAAGACGATACCCTCTATATCCTAGGTGACATCTGCGACAGGGGCGAAAAGCCTATGGAGATCTATAACGACATCATGACTCGTGATAATGTTATCCCGCTGTTCGGCAACCACGAACACCTTGCCTATATCAATCTCCGCCACCTCATAAAAAATGATGTGAGCAAGCTTACAAAAGACGAACGGCTAGACCTGATAGATTGGCTCACCAGCGGAGGCAAACCCACTTTCAGCGAATTTATCTCCCTCTCCAAAGCCGACCGCATGGACTTTATGGAGTTTCTCAAAAGCTTCTCAATGTATGAGGATATCACCATAAACGGCAAACGTTTTGTCCTCACCCATGCAGGTCTTGGGGGCTTTAGCGAGGATAAGCCCCTTGATGAATATACCCTCCACGAGCTTATCTGGGAGCGTGCCGATTATTCAAAACGCTATTTCAGCGACCCGAATACTTTCCTTGTGACAGGTCACACCCCTACCGCCAATATCCCAAACCACGGCAGACCCGAAGCCTACAAAGCCAACGGACACATAGCCATAGACTGTGGCTGTGCATCAGGTGGACGTCTGTGCGCCTACTGCTTTGAAACAGACAGTGAGTTTTATGTTGACAAAATAAACCAGTCCCTTGAAAATCACTTCAAAATGTGATATACTTGTCCCGTTAAATATCATAACCGACGAGGATAAAACAGTTTGTGTTACATTTGCAGGAGGTCTATTGTATGTTTGAAAAAATATCATTTCCCGAATATGAATATGGATCTATCCAAAATTACTTAAAGAAATTGGGATATTGTTATACCACAAGAGTATATAAAGAACTTGGAAAATATAAAGTCGGGGAATTATATGCTGCCCCTTGGGGAGATGTGTTGATAATAGATGAAGTTAAAATATATTGGAAAGTATCAGACCGACCATTCTATAACGAAATGAATGATGACGAAAAAGCAGAGATACGCAAATATTCCGAAGATATGGGATTGCCATATGAATTTATTAAATTTTCCGTTTATGAGTAATAAATTTCAGTTTACTCCTTTTACTCACACCCACCGATACAGCCCCTCTGTATCGGTATTTTTCTGCCCCAACTCCCCTATCCGCCCCACCTCTATTGACATTTTCCCCTCAATGTGCTATCATAAAAAAAGCGAGTTAGTTGCAACTATCTCAATAACACCACAGGAGGAAGAAAAATGGATATGAATGAAAAACCAAAGCTCTCAGGCGTGCCTGAAACTATGCTACAAACCGTGTATGCCCGTGCAAAAGAAACCAAAACAAGGGGTGCGATAAAAGATACAAAAGCCGTGGAGATAATAGATAAGATAAACTATGATTTCTCACTTGCCGATAAGGACTCAGCAATGCACAGTGGCGTTGTGGCAAGGACAATAGTCCTCGATAAGCTTGCGAACAAGTATCTTGCAAAAAACAAAGGCGCAGTGGTGGTGAATATCGCCTGCGGACTTGATACACGCTGTTACAGAATGAACGGCTATACCCATTGGTATAACCTTGACTTGCCTGAAACTATCGCCGTGAGAGAAAAGCTTCTCCCTGAATCAGGCGAGATATCCCAGATAGCAATGTCCGCCATGGACGATTGGAGCGGAGAAATAACCGAGCACGATGCCCCTGCTATCGTCATTATCGAGGGTCTGACTATGTACCTCTCAGAAAAGGACGTAAAGGAGATTTTTGATGTCATAAGCAAACGCTTTGAACACGTCACAGTATTGGTCGAGACGATGAGCCCCACTATGGTAAAGCGTATGAAGGAAAAGTCTATCGAGGGCAGCAAAGCCAAATTCACATGGGGCGTCAAGGACGGCAAAGAGCTTGCAAAGCTTCTCCCGAACTTCCGCCTTATAGAAGAACACAGCCTTGCCGAGGGAATGGCGGAGTTCGTCCCGATATTCAAACTGCTCAAAAAGATAAAGCCTGTGAGCAATATCTCAAACAAGATAGTAGTAATGGAAAAATAACTTTGACTTCCCACCCCCGCCATGCTATAATCCCAAATTTAGAAGTTCCGCCACGCAAAAAGCCCGTCAAACAGCGTATCACCGCCGCAATTCAGATATAATTTTTTATCTCCAACAATATAAAATTCTTTTTTTGCACGGGTAGCGGCAACAGTCAGTCAATGTCTGTGTTGATGCGGAATTTGATAAATATTTTTCAGTCACTCCAAAATGTTCACTAAGCATATTCAGAATGTTTGAATCCATTGTGAGTACAGGCTTTATTTGAGAGCGATACTGCAAAAACAGTCAGCACCTTTAAGCTCCTCAACAAACTTTTGGTCGATTTGTTCCTTGGTAAGTGGAAGCTCATTTACGATATTCTGCACTGCACCATTATTGGAGCTTGCAACAACAATATTATTTTCCGTAATGATCTCTGGAAGTACGCCAATAGATGCGTTGTCAAAATATATTGTCTCTTTTGTTCCCTTGATCGACTTGTCCCTTAGTTTGGCAATACCATAAGCCTGTTTTACAATTTTTTCTTATCCATTGCCATTCCCCTATCTTCCGTTCATCACCCAAGCAAACCCCTTAGCTGTCCGCAAAGCAGGCTCTTTAAAATGCCCGCCCTTGTTCCATTCAAGGGCGCATTCGATACCCTGACCCGTCAGCAAATCATAACTCTCACGGATACAGTTGCCCACCTTTGACATGACCGCATTTTTCGTCCTTTCTTCCTTGTCACCAAGGCTGAGATAAACAGCGTCGCATTTTATCTTATTCTCTTTCATATACCCCTCAAAATCAGGAAACCACACCGACGGAGAAGCCGCCGCAACGCCTGAAAATTTCTCCGTTTGAAACGCCGCCCACAAGGCAAAAAGCCCTGCCAGAGAATATCCGCCAATGTAATAATTCTTGCTCTTGTCCGAGCAAAGCGTTAATATCTCCGTCAGAGTGTCTTCCGCTCCATTGCCGAAGCCCTCATTGCCAAATACCGCAGGGGCTTCCCATGGTGAAAGCTCCCTGTTCCAATCCTCGACCTTCACCGCAATAAGCTGAAAATCCACACTCGTGAGCTTTTTTATCTCTGCCACCTCGTTTTCTATCTCAGGCAGATCATGGTCGCCCACAGGCTGGATAAGAACAATATCAGCATTTTTGTCGCCATAATAATGGTATGTCATTTTGCCGTCACCTCTGTAATGTATCTCACTTCAAGTACCCCTTTACAACGCCAACAAATTCCCCTATATCCGCAAAATAATTAAGATAAGCCTCACTTAGCCTTGCGAAAGGAGAAAACCTGACAAGCACATTGTCCGTCCTATCGTTTCTGCGGTATTTCGTTTATTGACAGTATATCACATTATCCGCAATATTTCAACAGCCCTCAAAGTCAAGCCCTTTTAATCTGTGTAGTACTACAATAATTGTACCACATCGCAAAGTAAAATACTTGAAATGACATACGGCATATGGTATAATAACACTATCTAAAAAACTATCGGAGGAAAATCATATGGGATTATTTGATAAACTTCGTGAACCTGTGGTACTAAAAGAGGACAGCAGTGCGAAAAAACAACTTGAGCAGCTGGACTTTTATTCAAAGCTTGCACCTGAAAGTGTCAAGGAACAAATAGAACAGGACAAAAAACTTGTTTACTATGGCATAAAAGGCGAAGAGGCATTGATGTTTGAGCTGAAAAACAGTCATATGCCTATGTATATTCTTCACGATATTTTCTTTGAAGAAAATGGACTTACAACGCAGATAGACTATATAGTAATCACACGAAAAGTGATACTGATAATTGAGTGCAAAAACCTCTATGGAAATATTACTGTTAATAATCAGGGAGATTTCACTAGAACCATTCAATTTGGAAAACGCTATCATAAAGAAGGTATATATAGCCCTATAACTCAAAATCAGCGTCATTTGGATATGATAAAAGAAAAGCGTCGAAACACTAAAGGCTTACTCACCAAGGCTATTTTTGAACATTATTTTGACGATACATATAAGTCAGTAGTTGTTTTAGCTAATCCAAAAACCATAATTGACATGAAGTATGCACCTAAGGATATAAAATCCAAGATAGTTAAAGTTGACGGACTTAACAGCTATATAAAAAGACTGAATGACGAAAGCCGAAACGAAAATATGTCAGATAAGCAAATGAAAGAATTGGCTGATTTCTTTCTGCAAAACAGCATTCCAAATACTACTGACTATACTGCCAAATATCAGTTTGAAGTCAATGAGGAAAAAACAGTTACTGTAAAGGAAGAGCCAATTCAAAACACATATTTTGACAGCATTGAAAATTCACCTGTATATAAAGCATTAAAAGACTATCGCTACAAACAAAGTGTTAAGGAAAAAATCAAGCCATATTTCATTTTTAATAATGCTCAGCTTGAAGAGATAATAAAAACTAATCCTCAAACTTTAGAAGAACTAAAATCAATAAAAGGCTTTGGTGATGCCAAATGCCTAAAATACGGTAAAGACATTCTAATGATATTGGGAGATTATTGATATAACAATAACTAACTTCAGATATATCCACCGATACAGCCCCTCTGTATCGGTATTTTTCTGCCCCAACGCCCCTATCCGCCCCACCTCTATTGACAATTCACCCTCAATGTGCTATCACAAAAAAAAGACGAGTTAGTCGCAACTATCTTAATAACACCACAGGAGGAAGAAAATGAATATGAATGAAAAACCAAAGCTTCTTAAAAAGATAAAGCCTGTGAGCAATATATCAAACAAGATAGTAGTAATGGAAAAGTAGTTTGAAAAAGCTTTCACTGATACAGTTTTTATAAGCTGTGTCGGTGTTTTTTATTTCCAGATGAACTTTTTGCAAACGAGATAGAGTTTTCAAAACCAAGATAGAAAAATAATTTTAAGATGAGCCAAAATGAAAATGAGATACTATTGATTTTAGTTAAGATAAATGCTATAATATTTCATAAATCTAACAGAGGAGAGGATAAAATGCCAATATTTTATATATCGGATATGCACATTGGACACCAAAACGTCCTGCGCCATGACAATAGACCTTTTACTGACATCAACCATATGCAGGCTGTCATGACGGCAAATTGGAACAGCACCGTTTCCGATAGCGACGAAGTTTATATCCTCGGTGACTTTGCATGGAAAAACGCTCAGGGGCTTGAAATGCTCTATCAGCTTAATGGCAAAAAGTATCTTATCCTCGGCAACCATGATAAGCCCACAGAGAAAATGAAAGCCTGCTTTCAGTGGGTAAAAGACTATGCAGTGATAAAAGACGACGAAACGCAGGTGGTGCTTTCTCATTATCCCATCGCCCATTGGAATAATCAATATCGTGGCGCTGTTCACCTCTATGGTCATGTCCATAACACCAAGGACTATCAGGCGTTTTTGCAGTATGCACAAATATGCAAAAACCTTGCCATACCATTTGAAAGCTATAACGTGGGCTGTATGCTCTATTATATGGACTACACCCCCAGAACACTTGATGAAATAAGGAGGAGCGCAAAATGATACTTATAACAGGCGATATCCACGGAAGCCACGATATCCATAAGCTCAGCAACAAAGGCAACCCCGACTTCAAGGATATTTTCAACAGCATGACAAAGGATGATTACGTTATAATTTGCGGAGATTTCGGACTTGTATGGAACAATGATAAGGAAGATATGTGGTGGAGAAGCTGGCTTAACGACAGACCTTTCACCACCCTCTTTGTTGACGGCAATCACGAGAATTTCGACCTCCTGAACGCTTATCCCGTAGAAAACTGGCATGGAGGAAAGATACACCGAATAGCCCCAAGCATTATCCACCTTATGCGAGGACAGCTTTTCGATATCGAGGGCAAAAGCTTTTTCACCATGGGCGGTGCAGAAAGCCATGACAGAGAGTTTCGCACCATAGGCATAAGCATATGGGAGCAGGAGCTTCCTAATAACAAAGAATACGCCCAAGCACTTTCCACCCTTGAAAAGTGCGAATACAAAGCCGACTATGTTATAACTCACTGCGCCCCTACAGATATCGAATATGAGGTGGAGCATGGAAAATGCACGTCCGCTTATAATTTCTACCATTCAGAAAACAGGCTCACAGAGTTTTTTCGTGACCTTGCAGAGAAAATGCAATATGAACGCTGGTTTTGCGGGCATTATCACTGCGACTATGTGAGCAAACTAAACCCGAAGTTTGAGATACTTTATGATAAAATAGTCACACTGCCGTAATAGTCTGACCTATGAGCTTGTAAACAACGCACCCCTTTGACTTCCCACCCCCGCCATGCTATAATGATAAAAAAAGAGGTGACCCCACATGACCAATAAAGCATACTACCACCTGCCGGGGCTTTTCGAGTTTTATGACCTTTACGCCGCTTTCCTGCCCATATTCCGTAAGCATAGAGATTATTTCTATGACTGGTGCGAAATAGGCTCTGTCTATGGCGCACCTGCCGACTGTATATGGGGCGGCGGACGAGCAGGCTTCGGCGAACATTCTCCACGAGAAGTCCTCGACCTTATGAAAGAATATAGCATCTCCTCACGGCTGACCTTCAGCAATTCCCTGCTAAGAAAAGAACACCTTTCAGACAAAAAATGCAACGAGCTTTGCAGGCTGTTTTCCCAAAGCCCGCCTCCACAAAATGGCGTGATAATATGCTCCGATCTGCTTCTTTCATATCTGAAAGAGAATTATCCCCACCTCTATTTTGTGTCCTCTACCACAAAAGTCCTCACCGAGTTTTCTCAGCTTGTAAACGAGCTTGACCGTAACGATTTTTCCTATGTAGTCCCCGACTTTCGCCTAAACAAAGCCCTCGATAAGCTTTCTGCCCTCACTCCTCAGCAGAAAAACAAAGTGGAGTTTCTTTGCAACGAGTGCTGTTATGTAGGCTGTGCAGACCGAAAAAACTGCTATGAAAACGTCAGCCACAAAAATCTCGGTGAAAACTGCCCCGACCATGTTTGCAATGCACCCAATGCCTCAGAGGGCTACCGCTTTTCAAAAGCCATGGAAAGTCCTGCCTTTATCGGCATAGAGGATATCCAAAAAAACTATCTCCCCATGGGATTTTCAAACTTCAAGATAGAGGGCAGAAGCCTTGGAAGCGCCCTGATACTTGAATTTCTGCTCTACTATATGACAAGACCCGAACATCAGTTAAAGGTCAGAGAGCAAATTTATCTCGACAGTATGCTGGATCTGTTCTGACTATTCTTCACATTGCATATCTCCCATATTGCAAGAAATATGTCACAAAGCTCATGTTACCCATGGCTTACTTGGAAACAAAAATCAAAATAAGTGTAAACAATGCCACTTTTTTGTTGAAACAGCCATTATAATATAGTATAATAACACAGTGCTTTGTCATAAAAAAGTTATAGGAGAATTTACATGAAGAAAATTATCGACATATTTCTGCGTTCTTTGCTCACAGGCGTGGAGATAGCCATAGGCGGAACAGTCTATCTTTCCTGCCATAACAAATATCTGGGAGCGTTTCTTTTCGGCATTGGACTGTTTGTGATACTGTCTTTCGGCTTTAATCTTTTCACAGGAAAAGTCGGCTACGCAGTTGAAAACAAACCCTCTTATCTCGGTGAGCTTGGCATAATATGGCTGGGCAATTTTGCAGGAGCCGTCCTCTCCGCCCTGCTTATTACCCAAACACGCATATCCACCATAAGTGACAAAGCCACAGAGCTTTGCAATATAAAGCTTGGGGATAATATCACAAGCGTTTTTATCCTATCATTTTTCTGCGGAATACTTATGTTTGTTGCCGCAGACGGCTATAAAACTATCCAAAACCCTGTGGGACAGATACTTGCAATATTTCTCCCCGTTGTGGTCTTTATCCTCAGCGGCTTTGAACACTGCGTCGCTAATATGTATTTCTTTACCATAGCAGACTTATGGAGCATTAAAGCCTTTGGCTACCTTATTATAATGTCCCTTGGAAACTCCATTGGCGGAATACTTATCCCCCTTCTGCGAAAAGGCTTTGTATCAAAAGCATGACGCCTATTTTTATAAGATTATGTAACACATAAAAAAAGATACCGCAGTTCAAAAAGAACTGCGGTAAAAAAATGACTTCTGCTCTCAGGAACACAGTAAAGGGGTATTATGAAAACATCGCAAAGTTTCAAAAACCAAAACAAAATCAAACAAAAGAGTAGTAAACACCATAAGATAACAAATAAAACACAATTTAAACAATTTAGAAGGAGCGTGCAGAAGTCTTTGTTCGTTCCTGATGTATGTATTATATCACACTAAAAACCATTTGTGGTAACTTTTTTTGGACAGTTGCGACTTTTTTCAAAAAAATCTGCACCCCGAAAATTCCAAAGCTTTCAGAGTGCAGATTTATCTTTTTCTGTAGAGGCGAACAGCGTTTGCCCCTTCCCACGTCTATCTGAATTGTCGCCTGTCTATCAAATAATATCCGCCCTGCGTTTTCCTATCTGTGCAAACTCTTTGCGCCGTATGATAAAGTAAGCCACTGTTACCGCAGTGCCTGTTATCACCCAGGAAACAGGGTAAACTATCATAAGCATAAGATAGCTTCTGTGAGCCGCATAGATCGTGTTCACCCACACAAGCCTGAACACGCAGGTGCCAAGCACAGTTATGACCGCAGGTGTCATAGAGTGACCCATTCCCCTAAGACAGCCGCCCGATATCTCGTAAACGCCCGTAAGAAGCTCCAGCAGGCAAACTGACCACATTCTTATCATTGCATAGTGTATAACGTTCTCGTCCGTTGAGAAGATCTGTATAAAAAGGTGTCTGCCAATAAGGAATATCATACTCAGCCCAAGACAGCTTGCAAGCCCGATAAAAGTGCAAAGCCTGTATATCTTTTTACAGCGTTCCTTATCCTGAGCCGCAAAATTCTGACTTGTAAAGGTGGTCGCAGTCTGAGCGAAAGCGTTTATCACAAAATATGCCATGAACTCAAAATTCTGTTCCGCTGTGCTTCCAGCGATACCGTCTGAACCGAAGCTGTTTATCGCCGCCTGTATCACAACGTTTGACAGCGAGAAAACCATGCTCTGCAAACCTGCCGGCAAGCCTATCTTTATGATACCGAGGAGATATTCCCAGCGTATCCTGAGCTTTCTGAAATCGAGTCTTAGCATCTCCTCCTCGTGGGTAAGAAAGTAAAGTATCATACAGGCACTGAAAAAGTTTGATATAACAGTTGCCGTTGCAACGCCTGCCACGCCCATTTTGAACACGATCACGAATACAAGGTTCAGAATAACATTTATAACGCCTGCGGTGATAAGAGCGTAAAGAGGTCGGGTGCTGTCGCCCTTGCTTCTAAGCACTGCCGAACCGAAATCGTATATCTCGATAAAAGGCATTGCAAAGAAGAATATCCTGAGATACAGCGTTGCAAGCTTTAAAACATCGTCAGGCACATTCATCATGCCAAGGAGTATCGGTGCAAGTATCTCGCCCACACCCAGTATAATAAATCCGCTTATGACCGCCAAAAGCACCACCGTATGTACAGCCTCGTTTGCCTTATCTTTTCTCCCCTGACCTATAAGCCTGGCCACCACAACGTTTGCACCAACAGAAAGCCCCAGAAAAAGGCTTACAATAAGGTTCACCAATGAAGAATTGCTTCCAACCGCCGCCATGGCTTTGTCGCTGTCAAATCTGCCCACCACCGCAAGGTCAGCGGAGTTAAAAAGCTGCTGCAAAATACTTGACAATGCAAGGGGCAGTGCAAAAATAACGATCTTGCCCACAAGCGGACCGTTTAACATATCTATTTTCTTATTTTTCATACCAGATCTTCTCTCATCTTTAAAATAACTATTTCTCACACCTAATATTATATCACACCATCAAAGCTATTTCAATACCCGAATTTGCACATAAGCACACACAGAGATGTGTAAAAATCTAAACATTACGACCATTTGTACAATTTTTTGAACTCTTTGCCTGTTGACAAAGGCATGAAATGGTGTTATAATAATATTCCACGGGAGGTGAGCAGTATGGCGATAGACAAAAAAGGCACAAAGCAGATTGCCGACAACCGAAAGGCACGTCACGATTATTTCGTGCTGGAGCAGATAGAGTGTGGTATCGAGCTTGTGGGAACAGAGGTCAAGTCTATAAGGAATGGCGGCGTCAATCTGAAAGACAGTTGGTGTTCTATCGAGGACGGAGAGATGTGGGTCAAGGGTATGCACATATCCCCTTATGAACACGGCAATATTTTCAACCGTGATCCACGCCGGGAGAGAAAGCTGCTGCTCCACAAACGTGAGATACTGAGGCTGTTCGGAAAGGTACAGCAAGAGGGTCTTACGCTTATCCCGATGTCGCTATATTTCAAAGGCAGCAGAGTCAAGCTTGCACTTGGGCTTTGCAAAGGTAAAAAGCTTTATGACAAGCGTGACGACATGGCAAAGAAAGCCGCACAGCGTGACATAGAGCGTGCCATGAAAGAGCGAAACTAACCTGGGGGTGTAAAGGTTTCGACGGGGGTTTTGAAGCACGATAAGCGAGTAGAGGAGCGCACACTCTTTAAACGGCGTACGTTTTAAAATTAGACGACAACGATAATTTTGAATTAGCTGCTGCTTAAGTCAGCGCTCGTCTTGCCTTAGAGTACCACGGCTTTGGTAAAGGCGTCGATCAGTGGTGAACGTTACAAAGCGACGGCTGTAGCCTTGTGATGTATCACAGCCTACCAAACACACAGGCGTGTCTGTTTGCCTTTGTGCAAGGGAACGGGAGTTTTCCGCAATAACAGAATACACTCGTAGAAGTTCGTGGGGATAGGCTTTCGGACAGGAGTTCGATTCTCCTCACCTCCACCAGCAGGGGCGTGCCCCTGCACCCAATCCGCTTTACTTTATGTAGGGCGGTTTTTTATTGCCGCTCATGGATCATTATTTATAAACCCAACTTTGTTATTTCACCATGGCAGACGCTGATATAATAAAAAAGAGTGCATTACCATCACGAATAATGCACTCTTATATTTTGCCCTATTTCTCCTCCAGCCCGCTGAGCGAAAGCCTGCTCTCCATTTTCTGAACAGTCTTGCTCTCCTGCTTTGCGATCTTTGCTTCAAACCAGAAGGTCGAGCCTTTGCCCTCCTCCGATTGAACGCCGTATGCAAAGCCGTGGGCTTTGAGTATCTCCTGACAAATGGAAAGTCCAAGTCCTGTGCCTACCACGTCACGCTTTACCTTTGCGTCACGGTAGTATCTGTCAAATATCTTCGGCAGAAGCTCCTTGGAAATGCCCTTTCCGTTGTCTGTTACTTCAATACGAACCACATCAGCCTTGTTTATCTGCTTGATACGAATGACCTTATTGTCACCTGTGTAGTTTATAGCGTTGTTTATAAAGTTGTAAATTACCTGATCAAGCTTTGCAATATCCGCCGTTATCACTCTGTCCTCGTCTGGGATATACTTGATATCATAACCGTTTTGCTCTATGAGTATCTGATATCGAGTCATGCAGTCATTGAGCTTGTCAACAATAGAGAAGTCCGTGAGTTTAAGCTCCGCATTGCCCGACTCCAGCTTTGAAAGCTCCAGCAGATTATTTACCAGACTTGAAAGCCTGTCAGCCTCGTCGATAATGACCTGGATATGCTCCTGCCTCTTCACAGGATTATCCCCAGACAAGTCCCTTATCATTTCCGCATAAGCCTTTACCATAGTGAGCGGTGTTCTCAGGTCGTGAGATATGTTCGCAATAAGGTCTTTCCTAAGCTCCGATACCTTTTGTATCTCGTCCTTGGCATTGTTAAGCACCGTGGAAAGCTCCTCTATCTCACAATAGCCATGACCATTGAACTCCACAGTATAATCCCCTTCACCGAATTTCTTCGCCGTGTTCGTAATGTCAACGATAGGCTTTGAAAGTCGCTTTGAGATATACATAGTTACAATAAAAGCAAGCTCAAAAAGTATGATAGTGATATAAATGAGCTGTTCTCTTATAATGCTTACAGTGGAATCTATCGGCTCTATTGAGCTTTCAATGAAAAGATACGCCTGCTTATCCGAATCATCAGTGTAGATAGACGTGCAGTAAAATATCTCCTTGCTCTTGAAATTCTCATTCTGAGCAATTTTCGTGATGTAGTTATCGTCCGACTGCTTTAGCTTAGATATCATCTTGAAAAGTCCGATGCCATAGCCCTTGTTTATGATCTTGTTAAGATGCGAATATGCTCCCATGTTGTTTTCCATCACAATAGGATTGCCCATTTCGTCCGTTATAACGATGCAAAGGCTGTTGTCAAAAGCCAGCGAGCGGTTCGTTACCTCCTGCTCGTCAGTGCCATATGCTTGGATTATCTGATTTGCAGCGTCTGTGATATCTCTTATCTTCGCCGACTGATAATATCTTTCCAAGAAAAAATACTGAAAAAGCCAGATAAGGATAAGAATAAAAGCCGTGAAGAAGATAAAATACATCCACACATATGACCGCAGACTTCTTTTCGCCTTTATCTCCGCCGTCTTATTGCTGACTTTTTCCTTGACTTCTGCAAGCTTACTGGATCTTTTCAAACTTATATCCCATTCCTCTCAGAGTAACAATAAGATTGCGGTATTTTCCAAGGCTGTTTCTCAGCATTTTTATGTGAGTGTCCACAGTTCTGTCGTCACCGTAAAAATCAAAGCCCCATACCTCTTCAAGAAGCTTCTCTCTTGAAAGCGCAATGTTCATGTTCTTCACCAGATAGAAAAGCAGGTCATACTCTTTCGGAGTCATGGAAACCTTCTCCCCGTCTATCTTTACCTCACGGGCTGTAAAGTTTATCTCTAATCCCTCGTATCTTATAACGTCCTCAGTACGCTGAGAAGCTGACGCACGGTTAAGCACCGCCCTTATCCTTGCCATAAGCTCCTTTGGCGAGAACGGTTTTACTACATAATCGTCAACGCCTATCTCAAAGCCGAAAAGCTTGTCATACTCCTCGCCCCTTGCGGAAAGCATTATAACAGGTATCTGCTTTATTTTTCTTATCTCCTTGCAAGCTGAATAGCCGTCAAGCTTCGGCATCATAACGTCCATTATGATGATATCGAAATCCTGATTTTTCACCATTTCCACAGCCTGCATACCGTCCTCAGCCTGAGCTACTTCATATCCCTCAAACTCGGCATACTCCTTTATTATCTCTCTTATCTTTATCTCATCATCAACAACAAGTATCTTTGCCATAAGTATTCCTCCCTATTCAGGCAGCACCGCACAAAGAACACCTATTTGCTTTGCATACAATGCTTGTGTGTTGCTACCTTAATTCATATTCTTTGCTTATATAATAACCTATTATTGTGTAAAATTTGTGACGGTTTATAGAATATTCTAAGCCATACCGCACCAATTCACCAGAAAACTACTGCCCGCCAACCAAAATGGTATGACGGGCAGTAGTTTATATAGGAATTTGTTATGGGAATGTCAGAAAATCAGCAATGTCCCATCATAATGAGAGCCATAAGACAAAAACCTGTTACGATACAACTCATTGCGCCCATGATGTTGTCTATTTTTTCTGCTGTAAGCTTTTTCATAGTGATTACCTCCTTGGGGTCTAAAATAAACTATTCTGTTCTCAGTGCGATAACAGGGTCTTTCTTTGCCGCCACTCTTGACGGGAACAGACCTGCGATAAGCGTCAGGCAAACGCTTATTGCAATGAGTACAACTGCCGCACTGACAGGTATTGAAGCTCTTATCGGCACGTCCGTAAGATGTGCGATTATCATGTTTATCGGTATTGTGAGCAGATATGAGATAATTATTCCCAATGCACCTGCCACAAATCCCACGATAACTGTTTCGGCATTGAACACTCTTGATATATCCCTCTTTGAAGCACCTATACTTCTCAGAATACCTATCTCCTTTGTTCTTTCCAAAACTGAGATGTAGGTTATAATGCCTATCATGATAGATGATACCACAAGTGAAATTGCAACAAATGCAATAAGAACGTAGCCGATAGCGTTTATGATAGAGGTGATAGAACTCATCATAAGACCAACATAATCGGTGTATTCTATCTTGTCCTCTTCGCCGACACTGTCGTTGTAATCGTCGATAATATCTATTATCTTTTCCTTTGAAGCAAAGTCCACAGGATAGATATTTATGCTGTCAGGGTCTTCAACAACTGAATAACCAAGAGTTTTCATGTTGTTGTCATAGTTTGAAGTGGAATATTTTCCGCTGTTTGCAAGCTGATCCGCATTTGTGTCGGACTGTTCTTTGAGCATTTGCTTCATAAGCTCCAGTTGCTCGTCAGAAAGTGAAGCTATATACTTCTTCTGAGTTTCGGTAAGCGATGACATATCACCGCCCTGAATTGCTGACATATCCATTGAACCCATGGCATTCATGCCCATATCTGCAAGCTCGCCTGTATCGGAAGCACCGCTCTGCTCCATAAGAGCCTTATACTGCTCCTCGGTCATTCCCTCAGGTATCTCCATAGAGCTGTCGCCGCCTGCCACCAAACTAGCCTTCTTATCTGTGTCGGAGCTGTCTGCTGTTTTGTCAGCCTTGCTTTCTGTATCGGCTGTGCTGTCGGAAACGGTTTCTGAACTGCTGTCTGTATCTGCCACAGTCTCGTCCGTTTTGAACTTAAGTCCTGTGAAAACATCTATGTCAGGATTTGCTATCTGCTCTTTTACTATCTCGCTTTTATCTACTTCGTCGATAAGATATGTCATAAGGTCATGACGATAGCCTATCGCACCGCTTATGGAAGCAGAAGAAGCGTCCTCGTCAGGTCGCAGGATACCGACTACACTTATTTCTGTGCCGTTTGCAACAGCCTTTTTCATGTAGCTCTCATCGCCTGTCATATCTTCCCACACACCGTCTTTTTTCTTATAGAAATCAGGTGTAGGAACGACCTTGAATTTCAGGTCAAGAAGCTCATCATAGGTGTAAACGTGCTGTTCGCTGTCAACGGATATATCCTCTCCTGCCATGGCACGTCTTACTATGCCGTTAAGCGAGCTTGGGTCGAGAAGTCCGAGAGAATAAAGCACATAGTCGTTTATCTCGTTGTTCTTATCAACTACAAGCACAACTTCGTTATACTTTTCAGGCAAACGTCCTGCGATAACGTCATACTGCTTGTCGATAAGCTCCTCATTATCTATCATTTCGCTCCATACGTCAGTACCCATGCCCATCATGCCACCCATTGAGCCACTCATGGACATTGCTTCCATCTGAGTTGAGGACATATATCCCATATCTTCAAGAAGCGTTGACGGATTGACCTGCATTACACCGCTGTCGCTCTCCGTAAAAACGTTAAGTGTAGTGGCGTATGTGTACTGAACATCGCTTGTAAGGTCTTTCAGGTCGCTGTTATCGTCAAGATATTTCTTGAACTTCTCCAGATTGTTGACCTTTGTTTCTTCCATGAGAGTGTTTATCATCTCGCCCATGGCATTCTGAGAATAGACCTTGTCTTTATCGTGGTTTGCTGAATCCTCATGGTTTTTCGCCATGGTGTTCATTATCTCGCCTATACTTGCGGTGGTCTTTGTTATCTGAAGCGGATAGCTTGAAAGAGTATCAGACTGCACCTGATCTATATAAAGCTGAACGCCGTTTGAGATAGAAAGAATAAGTGCGATACCGATTATACCAATAGAGCCTGCAAAAGAGGTAAGAAGCGTTCTTGCCTTTTTTGTCATAAGATTGTTTCGGCTCAAAGACAGTGCAGTAAGGAAGCTCATGGAAGTTTTAAGCTTTTTGCGCTCTTTCTTCGCCGCCTTTTTGTCAGCCTTTGTAGGCTCTTTTTCAGGCTTTTTGATAGGCTCAACAACATTCTTGTCAAGAGGGTCGGAATCGTCTATGACCTTTCCGTCAAGAAGTTTGATTATTCTTGAAGAATATTTCATTGCAAGCTCAGGATTGTGCGTTACCATTATAATAAGCTTGTCCTTTGAAATGCTCTTCAAAAGCTCCATTATCTGCACGCTTGTTTCAGTATCAAGCGCACCTGTAGGCTCGTCTGCAAGCAGAATGTCAGGCTCATTCACAAGTGCTCTTGCAATGGCAACTCTCTGCATCTGACCGCCTGACATCTGATTAGGCTTTTTGTGGAGCTGGTCGCCAAGACCCACCTGCTCGAGAGCCTTGACGGCTCTTTCACGTCTTTCTGACTTTGAAACACCTGAGAGGGTCAAAGCAAGCTCAACGTTTGAAAGCACTGTCTGGTGCGGTATAAGGTTATAGCTCTGGAACACGAAGCCTATGGAATGGTTTCTGTAGGAATCCCAGTCGCAATCCTTGAAATCCTTGGTAGATTTGCCGTTAATGTTAAGATCACCGCTGGTATATCTGTCAAGGCCGCCGATAATGTTCAAAAGAGTGGTTTTACCGCAGCCTGACGGACCAAGGATGGAAACGAACTCATTCTCACGAAAATCAATGCTAACGCCTTTAAGGGCAGAAACGGTGGAATCACCAACGACATAATCTTTTTTTATGTCCTTTAAACTAAGCATATATTTTCTCCTATTTTTGTTATTGTAAAGATATTATAATAGGGTTTTATAAACTCAGTTTAAACATAACACAGTTTTGGGTAAAAAAATTGTCGGAGGGGGGGATTTAAGTGAGGAATGAGAAATGAGAAATGAGGAATGAGGAATGAGCATAGCGGACCAAAGTAAATTGCAAGCATAAAGTAAAATAAAGCACCGAGCGAAGCGAGAGA
>OHAN01001079.1_pt1 | contig 23714 bp, 24 predicted proteins | sample 1577121 | NCBI WGS metagenome assembly OHAN01 (sample SAMEA3541554, study PRJEB24748) | human gut metagenome | biome: human gut; feature: human-associated habitat; material: faeces | place: China | collected 2012 | reverse complement strand
CATCTATTGCGGCTTCATTGATTCCGTTCCTTGAACATGACGATGCGAACCGTGCAGAAAACATAATTGTCAGCATGAATAGCAGCAGCGTGAATCCTGTACTCCATGGACGAGCCGGCTCTCCAAAATTGTGGTGTAAAATCAGCAAATGATTAAAACTCGTCAGCGGAATATTTTGAATTGCCGGAAGCTTGATCCACACAGCCGAGAGGACATAAAGAACGATTACAATTCGGATCGTCCACTTTCTCCCAGTGAAATGTCCAATCCACATACAGATTCCAAATATCAGCCAACTTCCAATAAGCTGATAGAGGGTAAAACAGACAAACGCCTGCAAGGGACTGGCAAAAAGCTGTTCCAGAGTGGAAAATAACTCGGCTTCCGTTGCACCCGCAGCAAGGTTCCATTCGTTGCCTAAAGGTAATCCTATACCAGACAGAAGAATTGCCCCAGTTTGAACAGCCGTCAGAATGACTGCAATCAAACCGACCCCAATCCATTTTTTCAGAAAATAAGAATGGTAACTTTGAAACCGTAAGATTACTGGCTCTCCATCGTCATCAATAAAGGAAAAGCAGCTTAACAGTACAATCGGCAGCACAAAATAGGTCAGATAGTAATGGTCTGATACCGCCGACAAGATGTGCCGCTCGTATGCAATACCTCCGTTTAACCTCCCGCTGATGGAAAAAAGTATACATCCGGTAAATAGGGCAAGCGACTTTCCATATCCCCACAAACGGAGATTCTTTCTGATAAGCGCAATCATAACGGACTCCTAAATGGTTACGATAGCATTTTTCTTAGAAAGGAGAAACGCTGTCAGGCCAATCACAATGCTTAAAACGATTGGGCCAAAGAGGAAAGAGGAGATCGATACGACCTTTGGATCGACTGTTGTGGGATCAAAAGCTACGACCAGCCGCAGTCTCTCCAAGCGGAGAATCGCCAGAACGAAGTTTTCTAAAATGGAATACATAAACGGTCCGGTAAGGATTACAAAAATGTTCTTGCAGTATAAAGCGAGGACAAAACCGAAGGTCATTACAAAAAGGCTGACGATGCCTCTCCAAAGGGACAGGGCAACTGCATATAACAGCGGGGTCTTTATAAACGCGTTTTCAAATACATGGCGAAACGGATTTTCAACGAAAGGAACCACTGGCGGTTTCACATAGAGGGCAAACACCGCCGATAGTATATAAGGAATCACAATAATACAAAGGGTTCCCAGCGCATACGCAATCCATTTGGCAGTCAGGTACTTCTTAATTTTCACTCGCGGCATGACATAGAGCAGGAAGTTGTTTTTGCGCTCGTAATACAAATTCCAGCATAGCGGCACCACAACAAACAGCGGATAAAGCAGAGAAAACAGTTCTGTTCCAACTTCCCATGCCTCTAAATCGTAGTGTAGTGTATAGTTTTGATAAATTGTGCAGGACAACACACTCATGGCGATTGCCAGAAGAACCGTTGTCAATAGCACCGGCAGAAAAACTTTTTTCCACTCATTTCTCACAAGGCCTATCATATTTCATTCATCCCTTTCTTTGTTTTTCCCAGTATATCGAACTCTTTCGGGCGCTTCAATAGGCCGGAAACAAGAGAGGGTTTTAAGGGAACAAGATAAATTTCGTTCCCTTAAAACCCTCGTTCATACCCTTTTCTCATGGCATGAGTATGCCAAAGACAACATAATTTTCATTCAAAATGGATTCATTGCGGGTCAGGATTTTCCCATGATACCGTTCCGTCATGCGTAGGATGTTATACAGACCAAATCCGTGGCCGTCCCGACTTGCCTTTGTTGTTACGCCTTTTCCAAACAAGGCCATAAATTCAGTATTTGACAGCGGCGGAGCTGGATTGGAAACTGTCAATTCCAGAAAGTCGCCCTGTTTCTTACTGGATAAAAAAATTGTACTTCCTTTCGGTGAAGCTTCGATTGCATTATCCAATAAAATTCCAATGGCCTCGATCCATTCTGTTTCCGGGGTGACGGTTTTCTTGAAAAGACCGTGTAAGGATAATTCTATGTGAAGATTTGCCACTTCTGCCTGCTTTATTTTTCCAAACAGCATCCCGGCAATCATTTTGCTGTCGCATGAGAGCAGTTCCCGGTCATTAAGACTGATTCCAATGCTTCCCGTGAGAGCCGTCACTTCTTTCCGGGCTTCTTCTAAAGTATCAGCAGAGGCAACGGCAGCTTCAATCGCCATCATCCGGTTATTAAATTCATGCTGTCTTGCCCTAACCTGTGAGATCAATTCTTCTACAATAGGCACATACTGCTCAATCATGTGGATTCGCTTTTGCTCCTGCGTCCGACGCTGATGTAGGAACAGCAATATACTGTCCAGCAGCAACACCGCAAGGATCAGAATTATAATCACCCACAGATGGGAAAGAATTCTATCCACATCAAAAGAGAGGATAGAAAGCACTGCCATGAGAAGGACAGCGATATTGGCAGATACGATCAGAACTGTGAAATCGCTTCTTTGGACGAGCTGATGGATCAAGCCGAAAAGTGGCGTGAACTCCAGTACGACTATAAGGCACAACGCCGCTATACGGCTGCCCAACAGGAGTAAAATATCCGTAGCTCCGCAGACAGCAAAAAGAACCGCGCACAGGCATTTGACGAACAGGAAAATGGAGAAGACCGCCATTGTGCCGCAGAAAACCGTTCCGCTGGATTTGGAGCCGAAGAAAATACTGCTCAACAACAATACTGCAAAAATCAAAAACAGCAATCCAACAATATTGTCTGCTGGTAGTATTTCAAAGCCTTCACTGCGGAAAGATGCCGTCATATTTGCTCCGACAGAAAAATCCACTCTCGGTACAACACAAAGAACAAGAAGAATGGGAAAAATGAAAAAATCTTTTGCCTTTATTTCTGATTTTTGCCGGAAAACGGCTTCACAGCAGAGAGCCAGTATTCCCACATCCAATCCTAACTGTATCAGATTCATTAGAAAGTTCATGTTTACCCCCATAATTCGGCCTGATATTTATTTCCGATGGGGATTGTATCTGTAAATCCTTTCAGAAAAATCTTCCGCTCGGATTTGTCAATTTTCTCAATATGGGATTTGTTCACGACATAACTCTTATGGCACTGAACAAATGCTGGATCATCAAGCAACGCCAATAAACCAGACAAAGTGTACCCGGAAATCGTATCTTCTTTGATGCCGGACAGACGGCTACTGGTATGGATCACAAGTTTTTTTCCAAAGGCTTCGATATAGGCAATATCCTGTGTAACATATTCTAAGATAAATTGCTTTTGCTCAATCTGAATGGTTTTTGCTTGTTGGCTCATCTGTTTAGACAATCCCAACGCGTCACGAAATGCCGTTACAAATTCTTCTTCGCTAAATGGCTTTACAAGAAAACTGTAACACTTCACATCTCGATAAGCTGAAAGTTCTTCTCCTGCCAATGCCGTTTCAAAAATAATCGGCGTATATTTATATTCCGGCAATTCGCGGAGCTGCTTTGCTAAGCTGGTTCCTTTATAGTCCTCTAACTGAATATCAAGGATAAAAAGGGAAACATCGTTCGCTTTTGCATATTGCAAGGCTTCTCCGGCCTCGGAAACAGAATGTACCTCAAGATCGGCAGATATATTGTCAATATAACGCACAATTTTCTTTACTGTACTTGTATTATCTTCTACTAATAGCACCTTACTCATGTTACAATTTCTCGCCGCCTTTGTTTTGTTTTTGCCGTTTATCTACTGGCTTATCTGCTGCCTTTGGTATAAGCCACATATAACCGATTTTTGAAATGCCAGGTATGCGGGCATCCTCACAAAGCCGCTGTACCCGCCTTTCAGAAATGCCCCACTTTTTCGCTGCTTCGGGACAGGACATATACTCCATCTTCATCCGCCCTTTCTCTAAACTCTATCAGTATAGTTATATACGGAAATCCGTATAATATCAAGGCTAAAATATGAATTATTTTAGCTAATAACGGGAACTATAAAGACATATCCAGAAAGAAAGATGAACTGTAAAATGTAGTTTGGTGAATGAATATAGCAAAGAGACCAGTACAGAAAATTGACTTTAGCCCTTATGGGGCAGCAATCAAAGCAGCGAGGACGGGACAGAAAGAGTCCCGAAACAAAGTGGGTGACGAAATGTATCTTTCTCCCCGCTATCTCGCCAATATTGAGAACAAGGGGCAACATCCGAGCCTCCAAATCTTTTTTGAGCTCATGTCCCGCTATCACATCTCCGTGGATCAACTTCTCTTTGGGGATACGGCAGATGGGAAATACACGGCGCGCCGGCAGCTTGACGCCCTGGCAGATAAATTGACCGACCGAGAAATCGGGATCATCATTGCCACCGTACAGGCAGTATTGGACGCCAGAGAAAAGGGGGAGTGACCATGCTCCCGGCACAACTGAATAGGAACTAACAGACGCTATGAACGGATAAAGTTTGTAGCGTTTTTTTCTTTGCGTTTTGGTAGCCAAAGTGAAGGTTTTGGTATTACTTAGGTACGAGAAAAGAAACGATAGCAAGCACAGCAAGCGAGTACCCGCTTGCGAATTTTTGAATTTTCAGGTCCCTTGCCCGAAAATTCAAAATTGCTTGTTGGGATAGTCCCAAACCCTTATGAAGAACGGAGGCGGCGCATGGCAAACCGAAAGAGGAATATTCAAATGAAATTCTATGTCACGGAGGACGAAAAACGGCTCATAGACGAGAAAATGAGTCAGCTCCCCACACGCAGATATGGTGCCTACCTCCGCAAGATGGCGATTGACGGATATATCATCTATACGGACACCGCAGATATCAAGGCGTTCACCAAAGAGCTTTCCGCTATCGGTCGGAACATCAACCAGATCGCCAAGCGGATCAACGCCGGAGGTCCTGCGTATCAGGCCGACATGGACGAGATACGGGAAAGGCTGGACGAGATATGGCAGTTACAAAGACACATCCTATCAAATCAACGCTGAAAGCAGCCATTGACTATATCTGCAACCCGGAAAAGACGGACGGGAAACTGCTTGTTTCTTCCTATGGCTGCGTCGCCGAAACGGCGGATATCGAATTTGCATGGACCCGCCGCCACGCCATCGACAAGGGAACGAACCTTGGTCGCCACCTGATCCAAGCCTTTCAGCCTGGGGAGGTCACGCCGGAACAGGCCCATGAGATCGGCATGGAGCTTGCAAAAGAAATCCTGGGCGGCAAGTATGAATTTCTGCTTACCACCCACATAGACAAAGATCATGTTCATAACCACCTGATTTTCAATGCGGTCAGCTTTGCGGATCACAAGCACTATCATTCCAACAAGCGGAGCTATCACTATATCCGCCGCACTTCGGACCGGCTTTGTAAAGAACACGGTCTGTCCGTCATCATCCCCGGACAGGAGAAGGGCAAGAGCTATATTGAACATCAGGCCACGCAGAACGGCACCAGCTATAAGGCAAAGCTGAAAGCTGCTATTGACCGGCTCCTGCCAGCCTGTTCCGATTTAGAAGAACTGCTCCGCCGCCTGCAGAGAGAAGGTTATGAGATCAAGCGCGGCAAATATATCTCCGCCAGAGCGCCGGATCAGGAACGGTTCACTCGTCTGAAAACGCTGGGTGTAGACTACACCGAAGAAGCCCTTGTTGCCCGAATTGCCGGACGCTCCAGACCTTCTCGCCAGCCGAAACAGCGGAACGGAAAGATCAGTCTGCTCATTGATATCCAAAACAACATCAAGGCACAGCAGAGCGCAGGCTATCGCCGCTGGGCGACCATCGAAAATCTCAAACGGATCGCAGATACCTCCAACTTTTTGACGGAGCATGGTATCGGCGGCTATGAGGAATTGGTGGATCGGTGCGAGGCGGCGTCCGCCTCCGCTGCTCGGCTTAAAGCGGATCTTCGGGATACCGGGGCGAAGATCGACGAACTGACCTTGAAGATGAAGCACGTCGGCACCTACCGCCAACTCAAACCGATTTATGACCGCTATAAGGCATCCAGAGATAAGGAAAAGTTTCTGAGGGGACATGAAAGCGAGATCATCCTTTTTGAAGCCGCCGCCAGAGAGTGTAAGCGGCTGGGCGCGGTTCCGCTGCCTGCCACAGAACGGATGCAGGCGGAAATGGACGAGCTCAACGCAAGGAAAGCCGTGCTGAAAGCTGAATTACAGAAAGCCCAGCGGGAAGAACGGGACTATGCTGCCATGCGTCAGAATGTGGAGGATTTTCTTTCCCCGCCGCAGCCGGAGCAGGAGCGGAAAAAGAATGTGGAGCTGGAATAAATCGGTTTTCTGCGTTTTATCCTGGGCTTTTGTCAGAACATCAAATATAATAACGATATAGACATATTAAAGGAGGCGAACCTATGACGAGAGGCGAAGCGATAAAGGATTTCTGTTGCAAGACGATCCTGCCCGTGGCGGCCGCCGCGCTGTTGTACTGCATCTTTCGGTCCGCTTGTGTGAAAAACGGTGAACTGGACTACCTATGGTTATGGATACTCTGCGGGCTGCCGTTCGGCATCTGGCGGCTGCGCCTCTGGATCATACCGGGCGACGGTTCCCTGGGCGGCGGTATCGCGCTGTTCGTGCTGAATTTCATTCTGGCCGGGATCATCGGAGGTTTTGTTCTGGCCTGGCGGCTGATCGTGGCGGTCTGGTATGTGCTGCTGACTGCATGGAGGCTGATTATCAGATGAAGTGACTGAAGCCTAAAGAATGTAGGACTGTCAAGGTAGACAGCCCTACATTCTTTAGATTAAATATCAAGTTGTTTTTTAATGATTAGGTGCGCAGTTGATGCAAAAACCGTTTCCTCCATCATTATCAATATTTATTTCTTTGCCGCAGTCGGGGCAAATGTCGTATGCATCTTTTAAGTGTTCATCTTCGTCAAATATCGGTTGATATGAGGTTTCTTTCAAATTACCAGAGTAAATAACTGCACTTTCAAAGCCATCATCAGCCTCAAAATCCAAGTACATATCCGCCTCACGCGTTACTTTGACTGATATTTCTCCTTCAAAAGTATGTGCGCCTGCTGGAGCCAAGAGAATCTCCTTAGTATCATCGTCTCGCCCCCAATAGTCAAATGATGTTGCCTCCGCCTCGACTCTAAAGGTAAACAAATATGTGATGATATCTTGTTCACGACCAACTTGCTCAGCAGAAATAAACTCGCTTTCTGTTATTTCAAGTTCATCAATACCGTTAGAACCAAGATGCGCTGAAGGATCAATGTACTCTTCACCTGAAAAACTAAGTGAATCAGAAATGTTTTCAAAGACAGCGTCACAAACTCGTGTGAAGTAATCGGTATCGGTCATTCGTAATGCAATTTCAACCGCGTCCGTCTGAGGGATGTGATAGCTATCTGATACCGCATTAAAAAACGTGGTAGATATGAATGGCAGTATTGTCTTTCCTGTTTCCAACTCAAACTCTTTGACTAACTGCGGATGAAACTCTAATTGGTTATTATTATCCACCCACCAATCGCTTTTGGTGTCATCAGTAACAAATATTATATTTGAAGAAGTATCCCTTGCAAATCGAAGTATCTCCTTCCACATAATTAAGTCACTATATTTTCGTACGCCATCTTTGTTTTTAGCGTCCTTAAATCCTGGCGGAATTTGTGGATCAGCCTTATACCTCTTTTCCCCTTCTTCGCAAATTTGATAGATTTCTTCTTGAGTCACAGCGGGCATGACCTGATTTCCAGCGACAATTTGTTTGATGAGTTCATACACTAAATCCTTTCCGCCCCAAGGATTGGCTATGAAATCGAGGATAGTTCTATCTTCGAAAAAATCTTCTGATATTGTGAGAAGTTCCTCAAACTTTTCAGATAATTTTTCCTTCAGTTCGGAAATATCTGGATATTTTAGCGTTTGAAGATTATCGCAGATTTTTAGCACTTTACGACCTGCACTCGTAATTTCAGTCTTAGTTGCCGTATCCATTTTACGCACTCGTTTTTCCATATCGCCAAAGTAGGCTCGATAATGCTTTAGATACTCATACTTTACTGTTGACGGCAATACAATAGACTGGGAAATCGTTTGAACGCAACGTAAAGCAAAATCGGAAAACTCTGGGGAGTAACGATAAATATGCAAAAAGACATTTGTATCACAAATTACCAAGTAACCATTATCTATTAACTGCTGTATATCATTGGATGACATATACAAACCTCCTTCATGCGAATTAGTCTTCTGGGACTATATAACTTCAAATTGTGCTACTTACATTGTAATATTTTCAGTACGTATTAGCAAGAGCAGTAAAAAAGCGGGAGAACAGCCGATCGGACGAACCGAAAAGCTGTACTCCCGTTTTGTGTGACAGAAAGTGTTTGAAATCGACTCTTTTTCTTCGTGCGCCAGCAATCAGACCGGCACCAGGGAAAACATAAAGGCTACCTTTGAAAACACGGATGTAGGGAATTATTCTGCGGTTTTCCCACCCTTATCCTCACAGATTTTAGACCGTTTGGAATTGTAATGCGGACAAGCGACCAGGCACGCCCGGAAACTCTGCTTGCAGCCGTGGGCGCATTTCCTGCAGATGCGGTTATATTGCCGCCTGCCGTTCTCGCCCAGGAAGAACGCCCATTCCAGTCGCCATTTCTTGCTTCGGCTCATAGGCAGTCATGCCCCGGCACATCACGGCCGGGCTTCTTGCCCTCCGGGGGCTTATGCTCGGCACACTCCCGTTTAGCGTCCGCCAGCCGCTCACGAATGGAAGGCTTCTCCGATGTTGCCCGTTCTGCGTACTCCTGGGCTTTTTCCAATTCCTCACCGCGTCTGCCGTTGTTGATAACGCCGTCGATCATGCCGTAGTCATCCTCCAGCGTCATTTCAGCGGTGCGGAGAGGATTGTCCTTTTCCGGCTGTTCCGCTGCCACGGCAAAGGCCCGTGTGCCGTTTCCCATGATAAGATACTTTCCATCATCGGAAATATGGTGGACGCCGTAACCGGCCGCCTCCATCTGCTCCCGGCTCATGGCAGTCACATAAAAGCTGCCCCTGGGCGTCCGGATGCACTCGCCGGTTTCCAGATCGTCCGGGGTAAGCTCCGGCTGCCGTTCCTGCAAAAACTCCGGCACCTCGGAAAAGCCCACCCTATCGCAGTAATGGGCGGTGTCCTTCCCGTCCTGATGCAGCACCACGATATCCGACACGGACAGGGAGTGCCCCGTGAAGTCGGCCGGGCGATCCACATTGAACCGGGTATAAATGCTTTCCAGATCGTCCTTCGCCGTCAGCGGCGCTTCATAGACCAGCTCGTAATTTTCCGGCTTCACGGAAAGGCCGTTGCGGTGGATACTGTCCAGCGGCTCGAAACGATAGTCCAGCGTTTCGTTGCCACCCTTGAGCTGATAAATGGAAAAGCTGCTTTCCTCAGCCTGATCCTGAACGGCCTGTGCCTGCGCCACGATATCCGCCGGAGTCTGCACATAGGCGGCTGTCTTTGCCGCATACTCCCGTTCCGCTCTTTCCGCAGCGGCCAGCATTTCATCCACACGGGATTTAGCCGGGTCATCCAAAGCGGCCTTGACCTCCGCCGGGTCAAAATCAAGAAATTCCTCATAGCCCGTGGCGTCCTTGAACTTTTCAATCTCCGAAGGAAGATAGTCCTCCTGCGTCTGCCCCAGTGCTGCCAGCTTTTCATCCAAAGCGGAAATGCGTCCGGCCATCAGATTTTCATACAGTTCTTCCTTTGCGGCGTGTGCCTCCGGATGCTCCGCTGCATACTGCGGATCGTTCTGACGGAAAAACTCGTCCATGTCAAAGGCAATATCCATAGCCCACTCGGATTTTTCTTCTTCGGGAAGATCGTCCTGGAAGGTCATCACCCGGTACTCGTCGGGGATACTGCCGCGCTCACCGTCGTAATACTCATGGAAACTGTCACCCGTATCACGCACATAGCCCTGATCCGTGAAGGTGCCGTTTTCCTCCAACGCAACGTCCCGGCCGTAGGCCTCATAGTCGATGTAATTCTGCAAATGCTCTGGCACCTGCATAACGTCCAGTTCTTCGATGTAATAGCGGCCCAGATCGTCATAGTCATGGATATCGGGGTAAACCTCATAGCAATCCAGATTCTCGGTGAGGTTGATGATCTCCTGCAGGCTGCCGCAATGGTCGCCCATTTCCATACCGGCCTGAAACTGTGCGTATTCGCTTTCGCTCATTTCATCCAGCTTCGACGCCAGATAATTCAGCTCGTCCAGATTTTCGTATTCGCCCAGCTTACTGTAAAGGCCGTCCACATAGCAGTCATAGTCCGTGATGAACCATTCCTCATAGGGCTGGCCGAAGTCATCCTTCTGGCCGATCCCGATCCGCTTAAACACTTCCTTCAATTCCTCGGCGGTGGTGGGAAACTTCACCCACTCGCCCACAAGCTCGCCCTCATTGTACTTCCCAAGATTGGTGATAAAGGCGGCAAAGGGATAATCCTTGTCGTGATCGTAATATGGCATATCAGCACCTCCTTACAGCTCCGGCGCAGACTTTTCCTTGTGTGGCTGCGCCTTGCTTTTCTCTGCACATTCCTTCTTGCCCTGTTCCAGCCGTTCCCGGATGGAGGGCTTTTTCTCCGGCTCCGCAGGGCGTTCATGGTTCCACTCGTCGCCGGAGAGAGAAATATATCCGTGTTCCGTAAAATGCCCCTGTTCCTCCTGCATGGCGTACTTGCCAAACGGAACAGGGTCGATTGCTTTCAGAAGTTCCGGGGGCAGCAGCATATCCATGTGCTGTGCCAGATACCGCCACCCCAGATCATTCAGATCGTGGATATTGGGCTCAAATACGAAATAGTCGATGTTGTCCGTAAACTCCTTAAACTGCTCCGGCGTTGTCAGCTTGAAGGGCGATGCCTGCACCGCCATCAGTAGCTCCCGGTCCTCCGGGGAGAGGGCAGCCACCGCCGCCCTCACTTCGGGTAAATGTTCCAAAGTCTTATTTTCTGCCATCAGCACCAACCTTTCTTTTTGGAAATTCCAACTTGAAATTGATGTACTTGCCGCCCGTGTCGTCCAGGATCACCGCAGCGTCATAAGTGGCCTGTTTCTTTTCAGACCACATTCCCTTGACATTGGTACGACCCTTTTTCAGAAGGTCCGTTGCCATCTTCTTTGTCAGTTCCTTCTTGCGGCTCGTCCAGAAGCGGTCATTTTTCCAGAGGACAAAACCGCAGGACCGATCTGAACATGCAAAGTTATTCTTGCCCTCATAGACCGGCTGGCCGCAGCGGGGGCAGGTGCCGATTACTTCCTTCTCCGGGGCAAACAGCTTTTTGCCATCCTCGGAAATGCAGGAATAGGTGGACACGATCTCTTGAACCATCGTGCGGATACCGCCCATGAAGGTATCCGGGTCAGCGCCGCCCCTTGCAATCTCCGTCAATTTCTGTTCCCATTCCGCTGTCAGCATGGGAGAGGTCAGCGGCTCCGGCAGGACCGTGACAAGGTTGATACCGGCTTTTGTGGGGATCAGGCTCTTGCCCTTGCGCTCCACAAATCCGGCTGCCACCAGCTTTTCGATGATTGCCGCCCTGGTCGCAGGCGTGCCAAGACCTTTTCGCTCCGCTTCATCGGGGATATCATCCTTGCCTGCGTTCTCCATAGCGGACAGGAGGGTATCTTCGGTATAGGGCTTCGGCGGCTGGGTGAAATGCTCGGTGACGGAAACCTCCGCACCATCAAAAATCTGCCCTTCGGTGAAGTCCGGGAGCGTGCCGCCGTCCCCATCCGCAGGCTTTTCCTTCAGGGAGGTACGGAAAATGCGGTCGATCTCCCACCAGCCTTCGGCAAGGATGCGCTTGCCCTTTGCAGTGAAGGCGTGTTCGCCGCAGTCAAAAGTTGCTGTGACCGCCTCATACTCATACGGCTCCGCTGATGCACACAGCAGCTTGCAGCAGACCAAGAGAAACAAATTGCGCTCGCCCAGGGGCAGAGCCTTGATATCCGCTTTTTCAATCTCCATCGTGGGAATAATGGCGTGATGGTCGGATACGTCCTTGTCGGAAATCATGGCCTCCACCAGCGGAAAGAAGTTGCCGTAGCCATCAAAGGGCGGCAGCTTTGCCGCTAGGTGGATCACGCAGGAAGCCGTTTCTGCCATGTCGGAGGTCAGATACCGGCTGTCCGTGCGGGGATAGGTCAGCAGCTTCTTTTCGTAGAGGCTCTGGGCGTAGCCAAGGGTCTGCTTCGCCGTGTATCCGAACAGGCGGTTTGCCTCACGCTGCAAGGTGGTAAGGTCATAGAGCTTCGGAGGCTGTTCTTTTTTCTGCTCTTTCGTGACAGAGGTACAGGTGACGGCCGCACCCTTGCACATGGCCGCTGCCTGTTCCGCCTCTGCCGGATCGGTGAATTTCTCCGACACTGCTTCGGCTCCGTCCAGCATCAGGCGCAGCAGATGATATTTCTCTTTGTGGAACAGTGTGATTTTTGCGTCACGCTCGGCAAGCATGGCAAGGGTCGGCGTCTGGACGCGCCCTACATTCAAGGTGCGGTGATAGAGAACGGAGAAAAGTCGCGTGGCGTTGATCCCCACCAGCCAGTCCGCTTTCTGGCGGCAGAGTGCGGATTGATATAGGGCTTCATAATCAGCACCGGGACGCAGATCGGAAAAGCCCTCCCGGATAGCGCTGTCCTCCATCGAGGAAATCCAGAGACGGAGGACCGGCTTGCGGCATCCGGTCATTTCATACACCAGTCGGAAAATCAGCTCACCTTCACGCCCGGCGTCACAGGCATTGACAATGGTATCCACGTCGGGGCGGTCCATCAGGGCACGGAGATTTTCAAAAGCGTCCTCCTTGCCCGGTGCCAGCACATAGCGAAATGGCTCCGGCAGAATGGGAAGATTATCATAGCGCCATTTCTTGAAATTCTCGTCATAGCCGCCCGCATCCATCGGGGATACCAGGTGCCCTACACACCAGGATACGAGAAGGCCGCTGCCCTCATAAAAGCCATCGGCCCTGGATGAAGCACCCAGGGCCGATGCGATAGATTTTGCCACACTCGGTTTTTCTGCGATAATCAGTTTCAAATAAGCTACTCCTTTCATTGCGATAAGTAGTAAAATAGTGTATAATTCAAAAGAGGTGATTAAATGCAGCGCGATATGGATCTTATCAGGAAAATTCTTTTTGCCATCGAAGAAAAATATGTCGATACTTGGCTCCCAGGGAGCGATGTTCAAATTGATGGCTACGACATGAAAACTATTGCATATCATTGTGCATTGCTTCACGATGCCGGTTTAATTTATGACTATAAAGCTCAGTATGCGGGAGATGGACTTTACTTATTTGGTGTTGGGCGCTTAACTTGGGAAGGACATGAGCTTTTAGACAAAATCAAGAGTGATACCGTTTGGAATAAGACAAAGGAAACTATTAAGTCCAAGGGGATACCACTTGTCCTTGATGCCGTAAAAGAAATATCGTCCGCAATCGTTACATCAATGGTTAAAGCCGCAATCCAAGGAGTATAATCGAAGAACTGTGCGACCTGTTTTGATAGGTACGCACAGTTCTTTTTAATGGATTTTACTATACGGGTCAGTTGTCTTTTATATCGCCACTTTCATCTTCGGTAAGATATTCCTCATCCTCAAAATCGTAATCTTCGGGATCGGCGCTGATCTTCACGCCCTGCTTCGGCTTGATAAACTTCACATAGGCGAAGGCTCCGCCGCCTGCCAGCGCCAGCAGCAGGACAATGACCAGCAGACCGCCGCTGCTCTTTTTCTCCGGCTGCTCCGGTTCAGGCTCCGGCTCCGTCACAGGCTCCTTGCCGCTGCACTCGGAGAGATTGTTCTTGCAGACGGGGCAATTCGTATTCACCGCGCCAGCCGCACACTTTTCCTTGCAGTTGCAGACGGCAGGCGTCTCCGCCGCGGGTGCGTCGTCGCCCATGAGCGTCAGAAGGTCGGCTTCGTCCACCTGGTTCAGAAAATGCACGGTTTCCTCGCCCTCGTCATCACGGTCAATAATGAGATAGAACACGTTGCCATTTCTCGTTTCCACCGTGATAAACTGCTTGCCGCTCCGGGCGCTGCTGCCGATATCGTCGATCAGCGACAGATTCCCGTCCGGCGTCAGGGCGGTGCCTCCGCTGCCGCCCATAAGCTGCTCAAACAACTCGCTTAATTTATCGGGATCAATGGACAGAGATAGGCCGCCGTCAGCTTCGCCGCCCGTATCGCTGAGTGTCATATAGCCGGAATAGACGTAGCCGATCTTCTCCGGCAGCCGGATCATGTACCAGTCGCCGTCCGTGCCGACGACCTCCACAACCGTCCCATTCGGGAGCTGCGTAAAGGCGTAGTTATCCAGCCCAGCGCCCGTGCGGACATTCAGCTTGCCTCCATTCGTGGTGACGGTGCCGGTCTTACCGGATTTCTCCGTGCTGCCCAGCACAGAGCCAAACAGCGCGGAGATCAGTTTGGAGAGATCGTCTCCGGTGATATCCGCACTGTCAGTCGGTTCCGTTTGTGCCTCGGAGGTGGTGGTTGCCTCCCCATCACTTGCAAAAGCGACCGTGGAAAAGGCCGTCATGCAGAGCATAACGGCCAGCAGCACCGCCAATGTGCGGATCATGTGCTTATTCCTCATCGTCGGCACCCTCCATCGTATCGGGATCAGCGGCGACCTCCTTTTCCATCATCCCTTCCGGCAGGGAGATCATGCCGCTGGCGTAGGCCCGCAGGAAAGCGGTCAGCTCCTTGTTGTCCATGTGGACAGCCTTCACCATGCGGACAATTTCCAGATTTTCTTCCTCCGCAAGCTGCGCCTCCAGCGCACGAAGGCGCTTCTGCTGCTCCGTGATCTTCTCCCGGACCTTCTCAATATCACGACGGATCTTCTCAGTAGTTGCCATAGTCAAATAAACTCCTTTCCAAATCGTTCTCTCCATGAATAGTTGCGTCCAAGTCCCTGAACGGTTTTCAGATTGGCCCGTGCGTTATCCTCCAATGCCAGCGCACGCCGGAACAAATCCGGGTAATGCTCCCGCAGATCGATGATCTCCTCCGCCCGCATACTGGGGCAGAAAAAACAGGAGGACTTTCCCGGCTGCGGCAGGCCAGCCGCCTCGATTGCCCGGATACACGCCTCCCGGTCCCAGCCCCATTCCATCAGGGGATACCACTTGCTGTACTTTGGGTCTGCCAGATCACGCAGAAGGACCTTATCGCTGCGGTAGTGCTCGCCAGCGTCATAGCCGATGAACTTGACCACCTTTTTCCCGCTGACCCAGACCTTGCGGCACGTAGGATAGTTGTTGCAGAACTTTTCCTGCGGCCCGATCTTGTGTTTCAGAGAACACCGCTTGAAGCCGTAGGCGATAGAGGGCAGCGTGCCGCTTTTCAGACATTCATCCTCCAAGGTCAGCCTCCTGCCGTCCTTCGTGGTCTTATAGACCCGTGTGATCTCCGGCATACCGTGATCCTTCAGCCAGCGATCCATGATATCCAGATAGGCGTAGGTATGGGGATGCTCGCCGCCCGTATCTGCAAACAGGATCAGGTCAACGGGGATACGGTGCTGATGCAGCCCAACAAGAAGGGCGGTGCTGTTCGCACCGCCGCCATAGGAAACAATATTGATATGCTCACCTCCATCAATCATACGGCGGTCTGCCGTAGGCGTAAAAGTGCTGTTGCCAGTAGCTTGTATTGAGCCTTGCGTACTGGATCGGGTCGCCGCAATGCAGAAACATGGGGTTACCCGCTTCGTCCAGTCCCACATAGAAGCCGACATGGGAGATGCCTGCGGTATCATAGGTCCCAACGAAAAACACCAGGTCGCCCGGCTGCGGATCGGATACCCGCGTGGAAATATTGTATAGGCCCTGGGCGCCCAGCCGCCCGGTATTGCAAAGGCCGCTGTCGGTCAGAACATAGCTGACAAAGCCGCTGCAATCAAACGAGGTGGAGGGGCTGCTGCCGCCCCAGACGTAGGGATATCCCAAGTATTTTTCCGCCTCCGTAATAAGCGCCGCAAAGCGTTCATCGGAGAGGTGTTCCGCAGGGATTTCATAGTCCTCCGGCGGGTTCGTGATGTACTTGTCCACATACCCGGATGACGGGAACAGGTCAGAGCGGTTCCCCAGCGTGGACATATACACGGCGTACATGGAGAGCGTTTCGGTATCCATGATGTAAACGGGAACGTGGCTCAAATCGAAGTTTTCAAGCTCCACGGTGCAGATGTAATATGTGTACGGAACGGCCACTTCATATTCGTTGCCCTCGCTGTCTGTTCTCGTCTCGGTGCGATATCGGGTCTCCGTGGTGACCGTCTCGGTAAGGACATATTGCTTGTCAAACAGCATTTGAAGATCGTCCTGTACCTGGTCAATGGTGAACTGACCCTCATGGAGCGCCGACAGAATGGACAACAGCACATAGGGATCGTGCTTGATCTCGTCCAGATCAAAATGGTATTCGTCATAATCGTGGGTCTGCTCATAGGTGTCCAGATACTCCCGCAATTCATCCTCCATCGCGCAGTAGGCGGCCTCTGCCGCCAGCAGGTCAGAATCCTCAGAGAGATAGGAGGACGCGACAATGTTGGACACGCCTCCGCCGAAGATGGAGGAACAGGATTGCAGCAGCCCCAGCAGCATGACCAGCAGCAGGCCGATTCCGCCCACAATCAAAAACGCCTTTTTGTGTTTGGAAACAAACTCTCCGGCCTTCTTCGCCGCGTCCGCGCTTTTCTTTGCGCCCTTCGCTGCCGTCTGCGCCGCTGCCGCCGCGTCCCCGGCGCTATGCGCTGCCCGGTATGCGGCGGCATACTGCTTTTGCAGCTTCTTTTTCTGCCACATCCGGGAGATGGGATTGCTGGCCGCAAGCTGCGGATTCTCCCGCAGTGCCTTTTGATACAGCGCATCCGCATTGGCCTGGACCGCCGCCTGCTCCGCGTGGGATACCTCCCGCCAGGGTTTCAGCTTGCGGTCCGCCTGCCAATTTTGAAGCCTGCGGTTTCCGTAGCGGACAGCCTTTTCCATGCCGCGCTCCGTCAGGTGTCCCGCCTCCACGCCGACATTTTCCTGCTCCACCTCATGCACCTTCGCATGGGCGGCGTGGCCGATCTCCTGCAGCGGCCGCGCCAGCGGATTCACCGGCTGATGGAAAGAGGGCTGCTTTTCGGGAACAGCGGCCCGTGCCGCGTCCAGCTTGTCTGCCGCCTTGTCAGACTTGCGGATCACCTTTTGCAGCTCCGGTGCGGTGCGTTCCTCGTCTGTAAACTGCAAACGGGAGGATGGACGGTCGTTTGCCGCTACACCCTCCCGGTAGGACCTGCGCCGTTTCCGACGCTTTTTCTTTTCGCTTTTATGGATACGCCGGTCATCCAGCCGCTCCGCCGCGCTGTGAACAAACGCTGCGGAATCGCCTGATGGAGAATAGTCCTGCTCCGGCGCACGGTCTGAAACATGACTCGCCTCGCCTGTGACCATGTTGACGGAAATGGCTCCGTCACGGGTCATCTTCTGCGCCTCCTTCTCGGCGGCCTTCCATTCCTTCATGCGTCACCACCTGCCTTTCCGTAGGGGCAAATGCTCGCGCACTCGCCCGTCTCGATCATGGAGATATACTTGAAAATGGGATATGCCTGGGGCGGGCAGACCGCGTTGCCCAGGGTTTTCAGCCGTAGGGCGCGGTCCGCGGTGTTTTCTGTGATACGGGGGACACCCTCCGGCTCGGCGGCCCAGAGGATACGTCCGTCCATTTCCGGGGGAAGCCCATAAGCCATTCCACCCAATCCGCGTTCAGCGCCGCCGTCTCGGATACCGGCCGCTCCTGCCGGATCACCTGGGATGACAGGTTGGCAGACGGGGCGCTGTTCCGAAACGCCGTCGGTTTCAGCGTGGAGCGGTAGCCCTCCGACGCTGCCGGGGTCAGATAGAACACTGCCGCCGACAGGCTCAGGCTCCAGATGGCCCCGTTCCGGTTCACCTTGCGGAATATTCCGTTGTCGGAGAGGTACACATCCAGGTTGGCCGCGTCCCTGCAGGTGTTCTTGTCGGAGGCAAGGGGCGTGGGAAACATCAGCCGCGACGATAAAAGTTCGCTGGCGCTCATGCCATGCGCCGACGCCGCAAGCCGGAAATACGAATGGGAGAACAGCGTATCCCGCTTTTGCCAGGTCAAAGATCGTTTTGTCGAGCCCCATATTGATGAAGCCAGCAACATTTTCCCCAAGCACCCAACGGGGCCGCAGCTCGGTAATAACGCGGCACATTTCCGGCCACAGGTAGCGTTCATCCGCAAAGCCCTTCCGTTTTCCGGCGGTGGAGAAGGGCTGACATGGAAAGCCGCCTGAGATGACGGTAACTGTTTCAAGTCCTGTTTTTTCAAAAAACGCCTCCTTCGTAAAAGTAGTAATATCCCGGAACCTGGGAACATCCGGCCATCGTGCGGAGAGGACGGAGTGCGGAAAATCCGCCCACTCGCACTGGCAGACAGTTTCAAACCCGGCAGCCTCCGCCGCCAGGTCCAGACCGCCAATGCCGGAAAACAGGCTCACATGGGTCAGTTTATTCATGGTCCTTCGGCGCACGGAACGGTTCGATCTCACTTTCCAGCTCCGCAAGAACCGCTTCCATATCCGCCGTGATCGCCTTGCTTCTGGCAATCAGTCGGTTCATCACATCAAAGAAGGTTTCGCCCTCCTGCTTTTCTTCCGTATGCAAATAGCGGGGATCATTCATGTTCGTTTTCTCCTTTCCCGGTTTCACCAAGTTTTGTTGTCATAATGCTGTAAAGCTCGTTGTCCTTCGGGAAGTCATCCACAAAAGGCAGGATCACATTGCCGAAGAAGATCAGCCCCTCGCCGGGGCCTGCGTTGCTGATATGCGCCGCCTGCTGGTTGGAGATATTCAGGCGCTCGCAGAGGATTTTTCTGTCTCCGCTGGCCTGGTTCAGAAGGTACACAAAATCGCTGTTTTCAAAAATGTTCTCGATCTCCGGGGAGGAAAGCAGGTCCTTGATGTTCTGCGTGATCCCCGTGGGGATACCGCCCCATTTACGAAAGCGTTTCCAAATCTCCACGCTCCAGGAACCAACCTCACCGCGCAGCAGAAGGTGGAACTCGTCCACGAAATACCAGGTGGATTTACCCTGATTCCGGTTTTGGGAAACACGGTTCCATACCTGATCCTGGATCACCAGCATACCCAGACTTTTGAGCTGCTTTCCCAGCTCCTTGATATCAAAGCAGACAATACGGTTGTTGATATCCACATTGGTACGGTGGTTAAAAACATTCAGGCTGCCATGCACATACAGTTCCAACGCTGCCGCGATCCGCTGCGCCTCCGGCTCCGGCTGCCGTTTGATCTCGTCATACAAATCTTCCAGCAGCGGCATATTCTCCGGGCGGGGGTCTGCGATATAGGGGCGGTACACGATCCGCACAGCACGGTCAATGACCGTCTTTTCCACCGGCTCCAGACCGTTCCGTCCGCCTGCCGCCAGTTCGCAGAACGACAGGATAAAATCTGATTTCAGCGCCAGCGGGTTATCATCCTCACTGTAATTGAGATTGATATCCATAGGGTTCACATACTGCGTGCTGGTAGGTGAGATTTTGATGACCTGTCCTTCCAGACGGTTCACCAGCGGAAAATATTCCGCCTCCGGGTCGCAGATCAGGATATCGTCCTTTGTGTTCAGGAACACACCCACGATGGAACGCTTTGCGGAAAAACTCTTGCCGCTGCCGGGCGTACCTAAGATCATGCCGTTGGGCGTTTTCAGCTTTTTGCGGTCAGCAAGGATCATATTGCCGGAAGTGGCATTGAGCCCGTAGTAAAGAGCTTCGCCACCGTGGAAAATCTCCTGTGTGGTGAAGGGAACGAACACCGCCACCGCCGAAGTGGTAAGCCCGCGCTGTATCTTAATGCGGTTGACACCCAGGGGCAGAGCCGACACGAAGCCGTCCTCCTGCTGAAAGTCCAGCCGCACCAGGGAGCAGTTATATTTCTGCGCCACGCTTGCCGCACGGAGCAGGTCATTCTCCAGCTTTTGCCCGCTGTCCGCAAAGTTCACCACCAGGAAGGTCATCAGGAACATTCGCTCATTTCTGCTTTGCAGGTCACGGAGGATGTTCTTTGCCTCGCCTGCGTAGGTGGCAAGATCGGTGGGGATGATATCCATATCGAAACCTTCCCGCACTGCCTTTTTCTGTGCGTCGATCTTCATACTGTCAATGTCAGTGATCTTACGCTTGACCGTTTTGATCGCCTCGTTCTGGTCCATGCTGCGGATATGGAGACTGACAAGCAGCCCGCTGTCCGTATCCAGCAGCTCGGTGAGCATACGGTCATCCATTTCCGGTGCGCTGATCTGCAGAAAGGACACGGCACAGAATTTATCCGCCATCGTGAACTTCCGTGCTTCACCGAAGCGGAAGGAAGATGGTGCGATAAAATCCTGAACCGACAGGCCGGAAAGGGCAAGCCAGCTCCATTCAAAGGCAAACCGTTCCCCGTCCGGGTGTAGGATGCCGTGGAGCATTTCCAGCCACTCCTTGCCGCCAAGCTCCTTTGCCAAAGCACCCATGACCTTGAAATGGTTAAGGGCGTCCATGACGATCCGGGAAAATCGTGCCCGTGCGGTTTTACTGTCCCGTGCCTCGATGGTGAGGGTCAGATACTTCGTTTTGATAAGACCGTTGTTGCCCCGTTCAAGCTGCTTGCGGAGCATCTGCGTGTAAAGCTCACGGATATGGTCGAAGTGATCTCCCTGTGCCGCAATCTCGATACGCTTCACAAAATCCTCCCGGTTCATGCGGCGGCTCACAAGGGAGAGCTGCATCCCGATAGAAGCGTCATGGGCGTTATACATGTCGCAGAGGGCTTCAAAGATTGCCGTCTGGTCGTCAGGCTTTGCAAGCTGATAATTCACATCCTCGAACTCGATACACTTCGACCAGGTGTGGTCGTCCAGCTTGCACAGTCCGTCCGGGTACATCTGGCGGAAAGGTAAAGTATCCTGCGCGGAATGTACCTTGCCGTCGCCTCTGGCAGTTTCCAGAATACGGCTGATCTCACGCTTTTCTGCGGCGGTCAGCTTTACCGCGGGTTTTGCCGCCTGTCGTGCCTGCGGCTCTGGCTTTCGCTTTCTGAACAATGGCTTTCACCTCCTTTTCCGCCTGGGCCTGCCGCTCCAGGGCTGCGTAGAAATTGTTTGTCTGGTAAGGCCGTTCCTTCGTCCGCAGGAACATACAGCGGATGACCTGTCCGGCCACCACCTCCAGGGGTTGACCATGCCGCTCATACATGGCAAGCAGAAAGAACGGGAGCATGACGATAATCATGCAGAACGCGGCGGCACTGTTGCTGGCCGTGTGTCTGAGCAAAAAGAAAAGCGGTACTCCGATGAGTGCCGCCGCTCCGAAACATATAAGCTGCCGTTTGGTAAGCCCAAACAGCACTTTGGATTTTACTTTCGTCAAATCCTTTGGAATGGTTACATACGCCAATTTATCAAGCCTCCTTAATGCGCTCCGAACAGGCTCTTAGAGAGGCTGCCGGTCTTGAACAGGGCGAAGCACAGCAGGACCGTGTAGCCCATGCAGGCCCATATCGCGCCTGAGATATTTCCGTCCGTGGCGATACTCTGTACCAAAACAGAGTAGATTCCCACGCACACCATGATTAGAAATGCCTGGAACGCCAATGCAAACAGGGATTTCAAGTAGTTCTGTCCTGTATGGCTCCAATCCCGGTTTGTCATAGTGGCAAGCGGGATCGGTCCAACGGAAGTTGTCAAATACACCTCGATCATGCGGCCGTAGATGACAAGCATGATACAGATGGAAAGGGCGTTCATGGTAAGCCCCACGAAAAGGGACTGGAACCACAGCCCGAACAGTTCTCCCGTGCCCAGGGCTTCAAGCTGTGCCTCCATATCCGTGATGACGCTGCTGATATCAATGGAGGTATTCCCGATGATGACGCCTGCGCTGCTGTTCACAACGCTTTGCCCGACATCGAAGATACCCATGACGATATTCCATGTGTTCGTCACAATGAGAACGGCACAGAAAGTTTTGAAAATCCACTTGAAGAACATCCAGGTATCTACATCGTGCAGATTGTTTTTCTCTGTCACAAGCTGGATCAGCTCATAACACATTACGAATGTCAGGATAACCCCGGCGATTGGAACGATCACCGTTTCAGAGAGGTTTCGGATCATAGAAAAGATGCCGCTGTTCCATGCCAGCGGCGTCTGTCCCACTTCACCGGCGATCTCGCCTACTTTGGTATTGACCGTATCGAACATGCCCGACAGGTTTCCAGTGATCCCCTCGATGAGCAGCCCTCGGAGCCACTCATCGAGTTTGTCGAGTATGCCGCCCATAAGCGATCACCGCCGGACGATCAACCGAACAGGCCGGAGAGCAGAGGTACAAGGGTGATGCCGATGAGAGCGACACCGCCGCCGGCCATCAACTGTTTCATACCCTGGCTTTTGGAAGCAGGGTTGTCCTGGCCATAACCTTCCAGAAGGTTGATAACGCCCCAGATACCAAGACCTGCGCCCAGGGCCACCACGAGAGTCTGCAAAACACCAACTGCGCTGTTGAAAAATTCCATAAAATAATCCTCCTAAAAAATGTTTTTGATTTGGGTTTAAGTAGTTGCGTCAATCTCGTACACATCGAAGGTATCCGTGGGCTTTACCACGGCACGCTGCTTCTTCATGTACCGTTCCATGTCAAAGACATTTTTAGGGTCGGCGTCGGCCGTGTATCTGTAATTCGGGTGCCGGGTGAGGTCGTACTTGTCCGAAAGGAACGGGCGCACGCCCCGCAGCATGAAGATACACTTGCCGCCGTCCATCACTGCCAATTCGTCCTGGGTCATCAACTCCTTTCCTAATTTCTGATAACTGAGGCCGTGGGAAACCTGGCTGCCCCGGTTTTCGGACTGGTTATAGAGATCAATGGTCTCTTTCCCCAGCAGCTCCGAAATTTCCTTGAGGGTGGATTTCTCTTTGCCTCCCAAAAACAAGGTGCTGTCACAGTTACCGACGATGGTATCCGCCGCGTCCTTGTAGATGGTCTTTAGCTGACTCTGCGACTGCAAAATAATAGAAGCCGATATTTCACGGCTTCGGATGGTGGCAATCAGCTTATCGAAGTTCGGTATCTGGCCGATGTTGGCAAACTCGTCCAGGATCAGACGGACATGGACAGGCAGCCGCCCGCCGTAGAAGTCATCCGCCTTGTCGCAGAGTAGATTGAAAAGCTGACTATACATGAGGGCGGCCACGAAATTGAAAGTGCTGTCCGTATCTGACAGGATCACAAACAGCGCCGTCTTTTGGTCGCCCAGGGTATCCAGTTCCAGTTCGTCATATTCCATCAGGTCCCGCAGCTCCTTGATGTCGAAGGGAGCAAGCCGGGCGCCGCAGGAAATCAATATACTTTTGAGTGTCTTGCCAGAGACAAATTGTCAAGGACTTTTTCATCAAATTCAAAAAGAAGTCACATTTTGCGGACTTCCTCACGAAGCATACGCTTGATTTTGTCCTCCATCGTCTCCTTGGCGGTCTCGCTGAAATGGACACGGACGATATAGGTGGTCTTGCCAATCTGCTTTCTGACAGTCGGGCAAGTGGCGGTGTTGGTTGCGGTATTGTTCATTC
>OHAN01001072.1_pt1 | contig 23805 bp, 18 predicted proteins | sample 1577121 | NCBI WGS metagenome assembly OHAN01 (sample SAMEA3541554, study PRJEB24748) | human gut metagenome | biome: human gut; feature: human-associated habitat; material: faeces | place: China | collected 2012 | reverse complement strand
AAGATTTCATTTGTTATGATGTTGTTACGAGGACAAGCCTGTCGCTGGGGGACAGGGTAACATGTGAATGAAGGGAGCTGCTTGTTTCTCGGAAAAAAACAGAACTGGTAAGAGGGGAGGTCATCTTTACATACCGCCTTGCGGGAAACAGTTATAATTTTTTATTTATAATCTAAATCCGGTCGGTCATTATTATTTTGCATCCTTTTTCTTTTTAAACATGACAATCATTATCACAGCCGCTGCAATCGCAACTGTCGCAGATAATACCTGCGAAACCGCAACCTGCGTCCCCAGTATAAGAAGCTGGTCTGTTCTAAGCCCTTCTATCCAAAATCTTCCGGCACCATATCCCAATAAATATATAAGGAACAACTGACCGTCATATTTTTTCTTTTTAGTATAAAATAGAATTATCAATAAAACTATCACATTCCACAAAGACTCATATAAGAAAGTCGGATGAACCTGTATATAAGATACTCCATCGATATCAACAATATGTTTAATAATATCATGCGTGATATTCGACTGACTAACCTGAGTTCTTTTTATCTGCATTGCAAATAAGCTGTCTGTGTATCCTCCAAAAGCTTCTCTGTTAAAGAAATTGCCCCATCTTCCTATTATCTGGCCAATCAGAAGTCCTCCACAGGCAGTATCCAAAAGTTTCATAAAAGAAACTTTTCTAACCTTTGAAAACACAAATGTTGTTATTACTCCAGCTATGACACCGCCGTAAATGGCAAGTCCGCCGCCTCTTGTATTTATTATCTCTTTGAGATTTTTACTGTAATAATCCCAACTGAATACAACATAATATACTCTCGCACCTATAACAGCAAATATAATATCCCACAATGCAAGGTCAAGATACATTTCTTTGTCCTGACCGGTTCTCTTAGCCTGCCATGCCGCTACGAGATAGCCGCAGACCATACCAAATGCTATTATAATTCCGTAATATGCAATCGAAAAGCCTCCTATAGAAATGCTCTTGCCAAGCTTCTCAATTTCTATCCCTAAATGTGGAAATCTGATGTCAGCTCCCATCTGCCATCCCCCTTAAATTTAACTATATGTATAAGTTTACATAAACCAAAAATCTTTATACATTAAATCTGAAAAGAACTACATCTCCGTCCTGAACAACATAATCTTTTCCCTCTGAACGAACAAGCCCTTTTTCCTTAGCAGCATTCATACTCCCCTGCTCTACGAGATTATCATAACTTACAACTTCAGCTCTGATAAATCCACGTTCAAAATCAGTATGAATCTTACCTGCTGCCTGAGGAGCTTTTGTTCCCTCGGTAATCGTCCAAGCCCTTGTCTCATCCTCACCTGTTGTAAGGAAACTAATCAAACCTAAAAGTTTGTAGCTTGCTGCAATCAGTTTGTCAAGTCCTGACTCAGATAATCCAAGATCCTCCAAAAATTCTTTCTTTTCGTCATCCTCTAATTCTGCAATTTCCTGTTCAATTTGTGCACAGATTACGAAAACTCCTGAACCCTCCTTGTCTGCATATTCTCTTACCTTTGCAACATATTCATTAGAAGCTGCATCATCAGCCAGGTCATCCTCTGAAACATTTGCTGCATAAATCACCGGCTTATATGTCAAAAGATTGAAGCTTTCCAATAATGCTTCTTCATCCTCATCTTCCGTCTCATATGTCTTTGCAAGATTTCCATCCTCCAAATGTTTTTTCAGCTTTTCAACAAGCTCAAACTCTTTCACAAGAGTTTTATCATTTTTGACACTCTTCACGAGTTTTGAATATCTGCGGTCCAAAATCTCCAAATCTGAGAATAAAAGTTCCAAATTGATTGTCTCAATATCACGCAACGGATCAACGCTTCCGTCTACATGCACAATATTACTGTCATCAAAGCAGCGAACCACATGTACAATAGCATCTACCTCACGGATATTAGCTAAAAACTGATTGCCAAGTCCCTCACCTTTAGATGCTCCTTTTACAAGTCCAGCAATATCCACAAATTCAATAACCGCATGAATTGTCTTTGCAGAATTATGCATCTTTGTCAAAACATCCAATCTCTTATCCGGTACAGGTACTACACCCACATTAGGCTCAATAGTACAAAACGGATAATTTGCTGCCTCCGCTGCTCCTGCCTTTGTAAGTGAATTAAATAATGTACTTTTTCCAACATTTGGAAGACCAACAATTCCTAGTTTCATTTTCTATCTTTCCTTTCTTATCTCTTATAATCCCTGCTGTTGCGGGCTTTACGGCTTTTAGTATCTCTGCTATGTACTAATTTTTGAGAGCAAAAAAATTAAACCACTTTCAAAGTCTCCGCAATCCGGTCGATTTCTTTTTGTTTTATCAATATTGCAGCTACTTTAACACAAAAAAGCCTCAATACTCAAATTTAATCATATCATAAAGAGGCTTAAATGTAAAATCTTATATTTCGATATTATTATTGTTCTAACTCTTTTATTGCAGGATTGCATTTCAAAATTGTTAATGCTGCAATTCCGACTAATCCTGCAATAACAAATATCAATCCTATTCCTGAGCCATTTTGTCGTCCAACAAAAAAAGTTATAATATTTTTACCCAAAAACATTTTTTTCATTAATGGCTCAAAAATATAATCAGCCAACATTCCGCCACCTAAAAAGCCTAATGGTGTTAATGCTTGTGTAATCATACCTTGTAACGAAAAAACACGCCCCTGCATAGATGCATCAACTTTTTCTCTTATGATTATTGTCTGATATGTATGATATATAGGACTTCCAAAACAACCGATAAACACGACAATGCACCACCAGACAAGACTTCTCCCCATTCCAAACAATGTAATTCCAATCAGGCACATATAACTGCCAAAATACATTATTGGCAACTTTTTCTTTGGCTGTTCCATCATTGACAATATAACACTTGCCACTATACAGCCTATTGCCATAAATGATGAAACAATTCCCACTATTGTTTCATTATTGTTTGTTCTCGCTAAAAGAAGTGGTGTAAACATGCCATCAAATGAAATTGCACCTATAAATTCCAAAATACAATACATAATTAAAAGCATCAAAATCGGTCTATTGCCACTTATAAAATCAATTCCTTCTTTCAATCCATTCCATATTTCCGAAAATGATGATTGACTATCAGAAGCGATTTCATCAGGTATCTGCACAACAAATAATAACACTAAAAATGCAAATACAAATGTACATAAATCAACTATTAAAATCCATTGCAAACCCAACACATTAAGAATTGTTGTTGCCAAAATCGGTTGAAATATCCCAACCAATGCTCCCATTGTCGATTGAATCCCACCAATTCTTGCATAATCTTTTTGCTCAACCAATAATGTGACAGTAACTTGAGAAGCAGGATTTTGAAATGCATTCATAAATCCATTGATTATATTTACCAAACACAATACCCATAACTGTAAATATCCCAATATGTAACACCCCAAAAGAATTACAGAACCTGCTGCCGCAATTGAATCACAAATAAGCATAATTTTTTTCTTATTCATTTTATCAACAACCACACCTCCCAAAAGACTTACAATTAAGTATGGAACTGTACTGCAGATAGCAAGTAAAGATGATGACATAACCTGTCCACTATTAGAATACATCCAAATAACAGTTGCAAAACCAGTCATTGAAGTTCCTAATTCTGATACTGTCTGGCTAATAAAAAAAATCATAAAATTATACATCTTATTTTCTGTTTTATTCATATTTTGCCCTTTCGTTTTCTACAACTACATTATTACAGAATCTGCTGCATTTAATTACAAAAACTTACTCTGTTTAATGTTTAATTATTATTACCATATCCCGCCTTTTCTATATTCACTTTTGCCTTTAAGCTCATTATATCAATTAACTACGACAACTAGCTGTCGTAATTAGATAAAAATTTTTCTGCAGTATCAATTAACTCTTTTTTATATTCTTCTGGTGCCACTACTTTTACACGATTTCCAAAACTTAATAAAAGTGCCCTCCATAAACGTTCCTTTGCCGGTACACTAATAAAAATTCTGCACATTCCATTAATCATTTTCTCTATTGGACAATCCGGAAAATACTCTTGTATCAAATTACTTTCCTGCTCTTTAAAATGGACTTCTATGTTTATACATGTTTTATAATAATTTTGTTCACTTTCTTTCATACGAACTTCGATATCTCCATGGTCTATAAAAGATTTTCTATTTAATATTTCAATATTTTCCATTCTTGCAACTTTAAAAGTATAATATTGCTCTTTTTCATCATTATACGCAAAAAGATACCACGCATACCATTTGTAATGTATTGCTAAAGGTTCAACCATCAAATCAGCTTCTTTTCCACTGGCGTTTCTATAATGAAAATAAATATATCTTTTTTCTGTTATCGCATGCTCCAATATTTTATTAACATCTTGAACCCGTTGATTCTCTTTTGTCACACCAAAGTCCCAAAAAATCTTTTGTCCACCTTCTTTTCCAATAATCGTATTATATTTTTGAATTATTGACTCCAATGTATGATTAGTATATGAAGTTGATAAACTTTCTAATGCCTTAATAATTATCTGCTGTTCATCACTTTTAATATTGGTATTTTTCAATTTATATGTAGGTAAAATAGAATACCCACCATTTTTTCCATTATCTGAATATATAGGTATGCCGGAAGAAGCAATATTTACCATATCCCGCTGGATTGTCCTGACAGACACATTATATTTTTCAGCTAAAGTTTTCGCTGAAACCTTGTCATGATTTAAAAGATAAATTATTATTCCAAGTATTCTGTCGATTTTCATTTCTATCACCTGATATGAAGAAATCTCTTGTTGATAGTACACTTTCAAGAAATCACTGCAAATTATTCCTTTCTAAAAAAAATATATAATAATTCTAATTCATATTCAACATTGCAACAACACCAATTTTATTTTTCCTGACACATGCGGCTTAAAATATTGAGGACTTTGCCCAAATGCTTAAATCCTGCTTTTAGTGTACTGTATCAATCGTTTCCAGATATTCCTGAAGAATATAGTATGACTGCCTTAAATGATGCCGATATGATGCATGTTCCCAGCTATCCCATTTAAACTGTTTTTCACCTATATTTTTATTTGCTGAAATGTATCCTATATTTATTCCGTCTACCTTTAATATAGTATTTTTAGAAGAATAATTGATTTCCCTAACCGACGGTGCACTAAATCCCAATAATCCCCACGGAATCCTCACCTCAAATACATGCTTTTTATAGTAAAAGTCAGTTAATACATCACCTATATCATTATCTACATCCACTTTTCCAAAATGAAGCAGACCTGTCTCACTCTTTTGAACCGGTAAGCGTTTCTTAGTCTGAGGATATAGCAGGCTCTTATCCGTAATAAGATAAATTCGATGAAATGAATCCTTTTTATCTTTAACAAGATTGAGTTTCTCCCAGTCCGGCTCAGCACGGACATACGAGTCTGAGTCCGGGTCAACCAGCAGACGTGTTTTATTTTTTCCCTCTATGTGTAAAATAAAGTCCGCATCTGACGACAGCTTTATATCACCATAATTTCCACAGCCTGTATTCGGATTTATGTCAAAGTAAAGATTATTCCCCTTTTTATCAAAATCGGCTTTCTTATCCTGAATTGCTATATATACATAGGTACTGTCACACTTTACATATATTTTAGTATCATTTTTTTCAAAAATTATATCTTTTTTGCTCCATTCATCCAATTCTCCATCCAAAACAGGTATAGGGTCACATTCTGTTGATATATATTCAGCCAGTCCAAAATGCTGTTCACTTGTTTGAACATCATTCCAATATGCACGATAATCACTATTTGTATAGTCCATTGTATTCCATGTTCTTTTAAACCACTCATCTTCCCATACAAACACAAGACCACCTGCGCATTTTGACTTTTTTATGTCCTTAAACATACTTACAAGCATTTCTCCCTGCTGCCGGGCACTGACACCGCCCTGATTAAACCCCGTGATAGGATTAACATGAGTAACACCTCTGCTTGCCGGGATTCCAAACTCAGCTATAAGCACGGGACATTTGTTATGTGCAACTAAATCTTTTAAATATCCCAAATAAGTATTTATTTTTCCGCTCTCATCCTTATAACTGCAATACGGTTCCTCGCTAAACATAAAATTTGGATAATACGAATACACATGATAACTCGCAAATATTCCCGTCTTAAATTTATTCTGTGCATTCAAATCATCTACCGTAAGTGAAATTGCATCCTCTTTTGACAAAGGCTCATTCGGATGTTTCATGACATCAGCCGTTGGCCAGTTAGAATAACTTACCGGTCTTTGCATATGATATTTTTCATCTTCGTATTTTAAAGCATAATCACCAATTTCACACCAGAATACTTCGTATGGCTCAACTTTTTCGCATGACAAATAATCTCCCGAATAAGAAGTAACATGCTTATTTACATCCCTCGTTCCTTCTACAAGCGACTGGTCGGACTCTATTCCAAGTATCCATCCGATAACATATTTTGAAATATCTCTGGTATAATTTCCGTAAGCGTGTCCTACCCTCTTTTCAACTTTCGCATTTCCGTGAATAATATTCACAAAATCCCTCAAATCCTTCTTTACATCTTTTATATCCGAAAATACATCCTGCGTTTCTGAAATAAGATCCTCATTGTACCAGCATCCCTGAAACAGATATATTTTCTCATCGTGTGTAGTATTATATTTATACAATGCACTATAAAATGCTGGCATCAGCACCGTGTATACACGTATTGTATTTGCATGCATCTCTCCAATCTGTTCAAACCATTTTAAATATTCATCTTCCGTAACACCCAGTTCTCCCGGAAATGTATTCGGTTTGCTTGAACCTATATTAACCCCTTTAATATAATAATCCTTAAACTCACTGCCGTCATATTTCTGAAAATATTTTCCTTCCACTCTAAACAGATAGCTTGTATCACCATCATCATACAATGTTTCCTCTTTTATCTCAGTTGAACCTTTGCCACCGTGAGCAAAATCTTCATTTTCTCCAATTTTCACACGGCCCATCAAAGTTCCTGCTAAAAATTTTTACATTTATAAAAACAAACAGCTTTTCAAAAATAGTTCTGTTTTATGACACGTAAAAAAGGGCACTTCATGCGCTAGTACACCACTACATTACAGCAATTTCCTATTCCTTAAAAAAAGCGGCTGTCATTAAATAAACAGCCACTTCTTTATTGTCTCCTGATTTTGTATACTTTCTACACATGACAAAGTTTCTCTTAATGTGCTTTATTATAATCAAGTATCGCCTGCACTATTGCCTTTGCCACATCATCTCTGCGCTTTTTGTATAGTGCCGCATCGTCAGGATCTGATACAAAACATACTTCAATCAGCAATGCCGGCTTTGTAGTTTTATTTAAAAACCATAAAGCAGAAGTTGTTTTTACACCTCTGTTTCTAAATCCTACCTTTGATATGCGGCCACATATTCTTTTAGCCAGCTCCCCTCTTATTGCTGAAGTATTTTTTACCCATACCTCAGTTCCCATTGTCTTTCCATCACGTTTTCTCTGATGGTCAGCAGAATTGAAATGTATGGAAATATCTATATCTCTAACCTTTGAATTACATTTTGCACATATTTTTCTAAGCACATCCAGCTGGCTTGTTCCGTTATTTACCGTACAATCATATGCTTTAATCCCATTCTTTTTCAGCAAATGTACTACCTTCTTAGTGACAATTCTATTCTCTCTGCTCTCATCAATATAATCACTGGCACCACTGGCAATTTTCCCTGCTGGATTGTGACCGCCGTGTACTGTTACAGCTTTTATCTTTGCCATACTCTTTTCCCACTTTCCCCGTAAATTTAATCCTTACACTTTACCTCTGGAATTCCTGCAACAGATGTCAGAATACTTACAACTCCCGCAACAACTGCTGAAGATGCCGCAAGTTTCCAATCAACAGCCTCCAGAGTACTCCCAACCGCAATAACTGAAACAGCTGTCTGTGCCATTGTTTTGACGGCTCTTATCGCAGCAGAAGCAAACCATTTTTTTGTATCAATATTTCCTTTAAAAACACAGTTCTTAAGCATAGATTTAATCTCTTTTTATTACTATTATTATTAGTAAAATCGGGATGTGTGTGTATTTTTTGTGGGAATTTCTGCTTATTTCTCCACAATCTGTGATTCAAAAAGGGAAGCTTTCGCTTCCCTTCAAAAAACATGTCTCCTTTACATCATTACAATTTCATATCAAAGCCTCGCTTAAATGTTTCTCCATACTGTCCCATCGTTACAGTCAAAAACATTTCCATCTTTTTCAATCCTCTTATCGTATGCTTTTCAAATTGAAAATCACGGTCTATCCGTCCGTTTACTCTTTCAATGCTTGTTCTTTTTTTATATAGCCTCCTCCATTTTTTTGAGTTTCTTGCCACTTTTGTAAATATACGCGGGTCTGTTTTTAATGGTATCCTAAATACCCTTTTATCCTCATATTTAGGATGAAAACCATATCTCTGGCTATCCCTGCTTTTATCATAACCCTTATATAGTAATTCTATTTCTTTCCCACTGTCAGTTATGTAATATACTTTTCCTTTATAGTTATAAACTATATTCGTATCTTTAAACTGCTTTGTTTCATCTCCCTGCCACATATTTCTTATGTCTATAACAGGTGATATTCCCTCTGTGGTAAGCCACTCTATCAGTTCCGTACTGTCATATCCCTTATCTGCCAGAAAATATCTGCACTTTTCCAATTTTTCAGGATATTTTTCTTTTATGTTATCTAACAGCTTTTCTGTTTCTTTAAGTTCACTGTTCGATGCTTTTGTCACTTCATAATCAACCGGCAGTTCATACGTTGCATCTGATAAAAGATGCAGACGAAATCCAAACCATTTCTTTGTTTTTACCACTTTTTCACCGTTAGGTTTTGTTATTGTATATTCTTTCCTGCACCAGTCAGCATCCCTTTCTCCTTTGTTGCCGCTGTTTTTCTTTGAAATTTTTCCTGCGTAACTTTGTATGGCTTTTCCATCCGCTGCCATAATCCCGCCGAAACCGTTAAGGTTTTCATACATATATTTTACAAGTGTATCAAACATTTCTCTTAATTCCTGCTCACATTTCTTTAAATTGTTCAAAAAGTTTGTATATGCACTTGCCGTTGGAGCCAGTTTATACCTGCTTTCACTTATCCTTTTCCCATACTCATCTTTTTTATCTGTCAGTACAGAATATATGTGTGGTTGAAATCCGCAGATTATGCGGAGCTGGCTGTTTCTGTTTAATTCTCTTAAAAGACTTGCTATAGAGTCATGGTCAAATATAAAGCTTGCTATAAAAGAATTCCACATAGCTTCTACAGGCCATTCATTTCTGCCTTTTCCTCGTTTTTCTTTTAATCTTCGTATTAATTTTTCATCAGGAAGATTGTCAAAAACCTTTTGTAATCTTTCCAAATCTCCAAGATTTTCATTTTGGGTATCGTCAAACATTGAAATTTGTGTTATTATCTTCATAGAAAAGCACTCCTTTTTAATGTGGTTTTGTCACTTACATTATACACCATTATGGTTGATGAAGGGTGCTTTTCTTTTTGTTTTTAGTATATAATATATACTATATACAGTCATGGAAGATGGATTATTATACAGCAAATGGCGTTAGAACACTGTCGGCACTTAAGGCATGTGTTTTATGCCTTTATGTGCCGCTACAGTTGTTCTCCGAGACGGGAGCCGTCCCATTTGTCGTATAATAGCCACTTCCATGACGTTCGGGTAAAATAAAAGGTGGTCGTATTTTTGTAAGTATGTTAAAAACAGCCGCAGAAAACACGATAAAATCGTGATATTCTGTGGCTATTTTTCTTTGAGCAGTGTTTGAAGCTTCCTTATACCCTAGATTTCGCGACAGCGAAATCTATTCTTTCCTCCTTCATCCTCTCTGTTTCCCGTTCCCTATCTCATATCCTCAAATGCAGACACCAGTCTGTCTATATCTTCCTTTGTCGTATATCTCCCGATGCTTATCCGTATCGTTCCACCATATTTCTTACTGCCTATAACATCATGTACCAGCGGTGCACAATGATACCCTGTCCTTACGGCTATATTATATTCTCCGTCTAATATTGTCCCTGCATCATCAGATGCATATTTTTCAAAAGCTGTTGAAATAACAGCTATGTGATTTTCAAATTCCTCCTCTGTCTCCGGTTTCTGAAAAATAATTATCCCATCCATTTTTTCTATTTCTTCAAGCAGGTATCTAAACATTTTGTCCTCATGCTGCCTTATTTCATTAAAATCTGACTTGATTGAATCTATCCCACATTTCAATGCCCCTATCGCCGGAACATTTAAACTTCCCACCTCATATTTGGATATACCTGTTTCCGGCAAGCCGAGATTTAAAGAGTCCTCTCCGTTTCCCCCAAATATCACCGGATTTAACTTTTTGTCACGCTCAAATATCCTGCTGTTTGTCGCAAAACCGCCAACACCAAAAAGTCCGTACAGTGATTTGTGTCCCGCAAATATAAGTATATCTATATCAGTTTCTTTAAGGTTTATTTTAATATTTCCTGCCGCCTGTGCCGCATCTGCAAACACAACTGCCTCATATTCTTTTGCCATGTGTGCTATCTTATCAAACGGCAGTATATACCCGGTAACATTACTTGCCATATTTATACATACAAAATCAGGCTCATCACACATAAACTGGTATTCAATCTCTTCTATATCCAGATACCCCTTATTGTCTGTTGCAAGTAATTTTATTTGAATGCCTGTCTTTTTTCTTACAGCCTCCAGTGTCCTCATAACCGCATTATGCTCATACGGCGATACATATACTGTCATATTTTCTTTAAAATCATATCCTAACAAAACCCTGTTAGCCGCTTCTGTTGCAGAAGATGCAAAAACAACATCATTTACATCCTCCGCTCCAAAAAAATCTGCTAACTTTGCTCTCGTTCCATTTATCACATCTGTTGCTTTTCTTGCAAGTTCGTAACTTCCTCTCCCCGCATTTACCGACATCTCTCTTGTAAGCATATCCATTTTTTCATAGACCTCTTCCGGCTTTGGATATGTAGTTGCCGCATTATCCAAATAAATCATAAAAATGTTTCCCCCTTGTGCTTAACCGACAATCTCTCCCAAAACTTTTAATACCGCACTCACCTGTGCGTTTTTGTCATAATTATTTTCCTTGAGCACTTCCCATATCTGCGCTTCTATCAAATCTGTTGCCGGAGATTCATCATACTCTGAAAGCTTACATTTAACCTTCCTGCCATCCGCAGTATCCATAGTAAACGATACAGCATTTTCAGTTGTGTTTTCTTTTTTTATCATATGTTCAAGTTCATCATATGATTTTTTAAGCTCCTGTTTAAAGATTTCTATTGTCTCATCTTTATAGTCTCTTAGAACAAGACCTGTTAATCCCTCTGAAATCCTGTTAATAATTTTTTCTTCATTGTTCAAATCATTGTCTGTCACGTATTTAAATAGTATTGAGGCTGAATAATCTAATACCACTCCATTAAGTTTTTCTTTATTTTTCTCTGACCAACGCTCAAATATAGTTATCAGAGAACTTTCTTTTAAATTGCCTGTACTTTGGAATGTCTTTTTCACTATTCCTGTAAGTTTTTCAAGCAGCTTATCATACATTTCCTCAATTTTTAATTTATATACCTTCAATTCATTTACACATGTCTCATAATCAATACCATCTTCTTTGACAGAGTCCGTTAATTCAGGTAATCTCTCAAATAAATACTCTCTTGCACTCTGAATATTTCCGGCGAGGTCATTTCTAAACAATTCACACTTTTTTGCCATCTCGCCGTTATTATCATTTGAAAAACTTATATCGGGTGATGCGTATTTACAAAATCCGGGTAAACTTCGGTACCATTGCTGTATTCCATTAGATAACATTCTAAGTTTCTTTATAGGAGTATCCATAAGCTTACTGTCCGCTGATGAAACTGTACTATCCTGCCATATGTCAAACAAACCTATGATTTTCTTTAAATATTCTTCTTTTTTTCTGTCATCAGGTTCAATATATAAATAACATTTTTCAGGCTCTTCATCTGCCTTGGCAAGAATCTGAGCTGAGATTTCATTTTCAATTTTGTCGTAGTATACAAGCGGGGTTCCATATCTCTTTGAAAGACTGTACGCAATATATATAGGTATTATTCCATTTCTCACTCCAAAGTCTCTCCCTTTTATCTCTGTATACAATTTTTCAAAACAATTTTTATTTCCGACACTATCCGTTATAAATTCATCTATCTTTTCAATAAGTTCCGCTATATCACCGCCTGCATTTTCAGCAAATTCCGAACCAACCACCAATCCTTTATTTTTTATAACAGCCCTGTATATTGTAGCTTCACTGCTTGTACCTCTGTCCCATAAACTCATGTCCTCGTGTGCAAGAAGCTTTTCGATAATATTGGCTCTGGCTTTTTTTATCGGAGCAGTTATCTCATTTTTATTTATAAGCTCATGATTTACACATGGTGTCTTTCCATAATAAGAACTGCATATTGATGATAATAATTTTTGTAATTCTGTAGCTGTATCTGCCTTCGTCTCTTTTAACACCCTGCATCCATTCTGATTTTCCGCATATAAATACAATGGACTGTTCTCCCCCGGCATATAATATTCCTGAATTCTGCTGTTGATTTCATAGATAACATCATCAAGACAAAAAAATGATTCCTCAAATGCAGTCTCATTTTCCTTTAAATATTTTTCATCACTTCGTATTGCTTTTATTGCATAATACTTTTTTATACACTCTTCAAAGTCTACAGGCTCATTTGGACATACCATTACTATTCGCTCATTTAAATTATTTTCAAAATTCTGCTCCAGCTTTTGCATGTCAAATTCACCAACACACAAAAACAGTTTTCCGTCTGCGAAATCATTTTGTGTCAATGCAGTATCTATACTGCCTTTCAGATATTTCTCATTTTCTAACTTCTTTCCGTCCTCAAGACAATACTCAAAATATCTTGTCATTTTCTTTTTGTCATTATATTCTTTAGGCAGTTCATATCGTTTGTTTGCAGTTTCCCTAAAGCACTCAGCGATAGTTCGATTTGTAATTTTAACTTTATTTTTTCTCTTTTCAATCTCATTTTCCATGTTCGTATCTGTGTTTATTCTAAATACATAACTGTCACTTCTCTGCCTGTAGTTTAAATATCCGTAACTAATCAATGCCTTTTTTGCATCATCGTACAGATTTCTGTTATCTTCCAGACATACCATGCTCATGATACATTTATCATTTGGTATAAGTTCCGTCTGATTCAACATATTTAACAGAGCTATTGATTTTATGATTTTTGTCATGTACTCAAAAAGTTTTTCACCGTAGTACGCCTCTTTTGCCGCTTTTTGCTTCTCAATATCTATCTTTTTTATAAGATATTTTGCTTTGATATACTCAGCATGACACCTTTCGTTTAAAACATCTTTCTCAAAAATATAAGCAAAATAGTCAAATACATTGTCCGCTGATACCAGTGTATCCGCTCCCTGTACATGTTCTTTTACAAATCTTGCAAGTGTATTGGGAGCGTTATCCGACATAAAAGTAAATACCGTTCTTTCGTTCTGCCCAACTTTTTCACTTATCTTTACAAGAATATATGTTGTAAGAGGTGCCATCGGAAAACATCCCTTTACAATAATCTTTTCATAGTCTTTTTTGTCAAATATCGTATACATATTTGTCATATTGTAAGTTCTGTTGACAATATCAGAGGTTTTAATGCCATATTCATCAAAATATCCCTGTAATGCACTGTCATTCTTTTGAATTACATTCATCATCAGTTCATAATAATTCTGGGCACTTGTTCTAAATACAACTTCCTGTAATCTTCCCTCAACACCTCTAAAAGAATTTAATATCTGTGGCGACAAAAAATTACCATACTCCCTGATACTCTTATGTGCAATAAATATATGTCTTATATCAGGCTCTTTTGACGCATTGCAAAGTTCACACATAGACTGTATAAGTTCCATGTCTTTTGAGGTTTCTCTATTGTCCTCGCCCTCAATAAATTTGCTGAACTCATCAAATACTATGACGATACCGGCAAAACCATATTTTCTTAATTCATATGCAACATTTTCATAAATTTTTGGAATATTGTTTTCAAGCAGCGGATTAAATTCACTGCCCGCAGTTAACTTTGTATATATCTTTTTAAATAACTCAAAGATTTTATTGTCATTTTCACATATTTCTTTTCTGAATGTTTGAACGTCATATCCATTTTCTTTTAATTCATGAACAAATTTTTTATATGTATCCGGATATTCTCTCTTCCAAAAATCCACTTTTGCTGTAATTTCATCAAAAACAGAATCAGGCATAATTTCTGACAGTTTTTCTCTTTGTAACGCTTGAAATAATGCAAGTCTGTACGACGTTTCAAGACCTGAACGTCCAAAACTGATTATTATAGGAAGATATTTTTTCTTCCTGCTTTCCTCACACAGAATATTCTTTTCAATTTCTTCCTCAAGCTTTTTGTTCTTATTCTTAATTTTATTATAAAAATTAACGATTGATTTATGCCACTTTTTATCATCCCTGTTTCTTAAAAGTGCCAGGAGCACAAGAAGAAGATGTGATTTTCCTTTTCCATAAGGTCCAACCAGCAATGTCGCTTTATTATTTCCTTTTTCAAATATATTTTCTAAATATGTCTCTAACACATCCAGTGTACTTTTTGCCGGAATAAATTCGTCTATCTTATTTGTCTTATCTATATCAAACCTTATATTTACAGATGTCTGAAATCTTTCGTCTATTTTTATGACATCTTTTAATACCATCAGTATTTCCTCCTGATTTATAATTTTATTTGTATATAAACTTTAAAACTTCTTCTCTCGTTTTTATTGAGTTTTCTTCAAAATATACAATATCAAGTCCCGCTGTCCTGTCTATCCTCAGATAACCCTCATGTTCAAGCCGGTCAAGACTATCATTCAATACAATTCTTCCAAGTCCAAATATTCTTCCGGGACTGTTTTCATCTTCAAGCAGTTTTTCAATACTCACGCTTGTTCTCCCGTTTTCTTCAATGAGCCCCGCTTTTTCAAGGTAACCGCATATTCCAAACAACACGGCGAGACTGCTTATATCATTTTCTTTTATCTCATTTCTTGAGTATATATTCCTGCTTTTGGATAAAAGATTGAGTTCTGCCAAAGGACAATGTAATTTTTCCTCGGGATTTTCATTTTTTCTGTCATCGAAATACATCTGCAAAAGCACCGCACAATCATTTGAGAGGGATTTATCGGAAATTTTTTCTCCATATGTTCTTTTATAGAGTTCATTTTCCATCATTGACTCTAGTTCTCTTCTGTTAAATCTCTCCTCACCTACAATGTTAAAAAACAAATTCCACACTGTAGCTTCCCTATAATTTGATGCAATGTTATAATGAATTATCCAAAGCGTATCTTTATTTTCAATATATCTGTCATTGTCAAGAATATATTTGCCTGTTTTCGATATAAAATGTCCCTTTTTATTTTCATATTCTAAAGGAGAAAGTTTTGAATCTTTAACAATAAGTCCCGCTGTCAAAAGCCAGTATCTTATTGATTTCGACATAGCTGAACCAACACCCAATGCATCTGCCCCCTCATTATTTTTCTTTGAGAAAAGTTCCGGGTTCTTTGCTATCTCTACCAGTCCTTTTGTCAGCCATCCCTCTCTTATATAAAAACTTCCGTTTCCTTTTAATGTAATCTTATCTTTCATATATCACCTTTTTATTGACAGTACCTTTCTCATATAACATCCAACCGAAAAATGACCTACACACTCCTGACATCTTTTGCATTTTTCGTCATCAATACAGTAGTCTGCCATTCTGTTTATATCTTCACCTTCCCTAGATGTTTTTACTTTTATGGCACCAAATCTACACACACTTTCACATGCCCTGCACCCAAGACACATCTGATATTTTGTTATCTGACAATCAAGTTTTCTTTTCGCTTCATCTGCATCTTTTGCACGCATCAGTTCCGGATGGTCAACAATTATCTTAAGGTTTTTTGTTCCCATTTTTCCCTGAAGCCTGAGCACTGACACACTGTTTTTATCTACGACATAGACTTCTCCAAGCCTCTTATCTCCGAGTTCCTCTACAATCTTTCCAAATGGCTTGAACATTTCATAAAGAGTTGGCGTAATTTCTCTAGTCAATTCATAATTAAATGCCAAACTCTCTTTTACACATCTCTCAAAGTTCACGATAGAATTTTTTGCAAATTTAACTCCGTTTCCACCCTGTCTTGCTTTCCAGTTTCCGCTGTCTACATAGACATCAGGGTCTTTCTTGCCGACACTTTTTGCAAAATCAATAAGCATTTTATGAAATTTTTCATACTGCTCTTTCATAAAAATTTTTGACAAAAACTCTGACCATGAACTGTTGTTAGGGCAGCACCAGCATCCGACTCTTGAATAGCCAAGCCTGTATGCCATGTTAAAAATAATATTTCTGGTAAGTATATAAAGCCACACATCAAAATCATACCATGATATAATCGGCGCACAGACTTCCTGCTTACTTATTTTGGATGATTCAGACACCCTGTCATATTTATTTCTGCTATTCGACTCGCTTCTTCTTATTCCCTGAAAAGAAAGAACTTTTACTTTATTGGCATAGATTGTCTCTATTTTTCTGTTTATCGCTCCCGTCTTAAAAATAGTACAGCACCATCTCATAACCCTGCTTGGTGGACCTACTACCTTGCACAAATCTTCAAAATTCTTGTCCTTATTTTTAGATGAAATCATAAGTGTTTTAGGATTGTGCTCTTTATATTCCTTGATATAGTTGTAAGTCTCCGGAAATTCAAGTGTAGTGTCTCCGAAAAGATGACATATATCCGCTCTGCCTGTTGCCCTTTTTACTAAATCCGCTACAACCGTCGAATCTTTTCCTCCGCTAAAGGATATAAATATTTCTCTGTCCTCATATCCTCTGACCTTTTTATTTATTTGTACTATCGCATCATCATCTATATCGTTAAATCTGTTTTTATTTGCAGTAATGAATCTTTGAACCATGCCATCAAAAAATTCTGTATTCAGTGTTTTTATTCTTTCATCAAATTTTTCTCTGATTTTATCTGTATTCTGATTTATCAGTCCACAGATTTTTATCTTCATATTTTTTCCGTCAGCATAGTAAATGTTTCCGCTTCCATTCCATATGGAAACATCATCAAATTCACCTTTTTTCTTTCCAAGAAGTATTTCTAAAAGTATCTTTTCTTCCGGAAAAACAATACGGCAGTCTTTGACAAACTTTCTCCCTCTTTTACCGCAACAGCCGCATTTTTGCTCATATAAAGGTACTTTGCAATCATTGCACCAGTAAAGAATGGAGTCCACAACCAGATGTTTTCTGCTTCTGCAGATAGGACACTCTATATTTCTGTCAAAATCCTCATTATCACGAACTATATCATTATTATTCAGTATATCAAACACATAATACTTTCTTTCATTTTCCTTAAGCTTATCAACATCTGTAGTTTTATTCTTATCGTGATTTCCATAGCATTTGTAAAAAATCATTTTCTCCACCATTCCCGCATTTTTTAAAGCAAACTTAATGGATCTATCCCAAGATATGAACATATCTCAAGCATCTCGGTAGCATTCATTTTTCTGTCTGTATTTCCAAGCAGCAAATCTAAATCCACTTTTGTGTTTTCTGATATCTCCGCCGCTGAAATATTATTTTTTCTGATATATTCAACAATTTCTCTTGTAATTTCCATTGTTACCACCTCTTTTTCTTGTTTTTCAAGAAACGTATATAGTGCTTCTATTATACTCTTGCAATAAAAGAAATTCAACCGTATGTTTTCCTAAATACAGAGAATACTATTGATATTCTTGACACTATAGTTTTTAGTCTGATACTATTTAATTATTAAACTGATTTAGATTTTAACGTATGATTATTAATAAACTGGAACTTATCCGACAATATATAATAAATAATGAATGTATTATAGAAATGAGGTTCAAAATGAAAAATCCCGTTATTGCAAAAATGCTGAAATATTATCGAAAAGCAAATAACCTTTCTGTGGATGATATTGCAGCATATTTGGATGAATGCGGCATATCTGTCGCAAACAAAACCATTTACGGCTGGGAAAGCGGTCAGACCCAGCCCGATGCCGATATTCTCCTATATCTCTGTAAATATTACCGTATCACTGATATTCTAGGTACGTTTGGCTATTCAAAAAAGAAGAAACCTGAAACTATTACCTATTCTCTTAAAGAAAGAGACCTTGTAGATGCATACAGAAAAAACATAAATATGCAGGCTGCTGTCGACAAACTTTTAGATTTAGATAAATAATCTTTAAATAAACAAAAAATCTCCCACCTCTCATCTATGAGAGGCGGGAGAACAAACTTTATCTGCCATATGCAAATCCGTCTCCTTTTATGTCCAAACCGATACCTATCTTATTTTCATAATAACATTTGTTTTCTCAACATCGCCGTAAGCTGTCAGTTCTATTTCTTCATATTCATCGGAATTTGTGATTATTACCGGGGTAACTGTATTATATCCTGCTTTTCGTATTCCCACTAAATCACATTCAAGCAAAGGCTGTCCCTTTGTCACTTTATCGCCCTCTTTTACAAGTGCTTTATAATACTTTCCTTCAAGTTCAACAGTACTTATTCCAACATGAATAAGAATTTCAACACCATTATCTCCTGTTATTCCAATTGCATGAAGTGTGTCAAATAAGGTTGAAACTTCTCCGTCAACAGGTGCAGTCACCAGACCTTCTTTTGGAATGACAGCCATACCTTTTCCTAATATCTCATTTGCAAATATGTCATCAGGAACTTCTGACAATTTTATTGCTTCTCCTTTTAAAGGTGAATAAAGCTCTTTTGCTGACTCTTGTAAAACTTCCTTACTCTCCGGTAAATTTTTTGTTTTATTTACCGCCTTTTCTTCTTTGCTTTCTTCCTTATTCTCTTCTTTTGTTCCTCCTGCTATATTAGCAATGGCGATAAACTCATCATATACCTTGTTTACGGCACCTGTTCCAAAGATTATCTGAAGCTGTCCCGATGCTTCAAATACTCCTTTAACACCCTCTATATTTTCAATCTCTTCTTTATTGCATTTACTGTTGTCTGCAATTACAAGTCTCAATCGTGTAGCACAATGTGCAGCAGAAACTATATTTTCTCTACCACCTATTTTTTCTACAACCTCTTTAGCTGTACTCCTGTAATCCATATTTTCTTTCTCCAATTCTCCCAAAGCCTTTTATGCATTTATTATCATTATTGGTTCACGGGTAACATTTCTCAAACTGCTTATTCCATATCCCTCACAATTTTTCTGATAGGCAGTACACATGCCGGTGATACTGAAAGTTCATCTATTCCCATTTTGACAAATCTTTCTGTAAGTTCAGTATCAGCACCAAGTTCGCCGCAGATTCCTGCCCATATTCCTTCTTTGTGTGCATTATCAATAACCATCTGTATCATTCTTAAAATTGCCTCATGATGAGGATTGTAAAACTCATCAAGTTTTGAGTTCTGACGGTCTATTGCGAGTGTGTACTGCGTCAAATCATTTGTGCCTATACTGAAGAAGTCAACTTCTTTTGCCAAAAGGTCACTTATGATGGCTGCTGCCGGAGTCTCAATCATGATTCCCTCCTCAACTTCACCAATCCCTACGCCTGCTGCAATAAGTTCATCCCTCACCTGTTTTGAAATCTCTTTTATTCTTCTAACCTCGTCAACAGATGTAATCATAGGATACATGATAGCAATATTTCCATATGCACTCGCTCTGTATAATGCACGAAGCTGTGTCTTAAATACTTCCTCTCTTGTAAGGCAGATTCTTATAGCCCTGTAACCCATTGCAGGATTTTCCTCTTTTTCAAGATTAAAGTAATCAGCCTGCTTGTCAGCTCCTATATCTAATGTACGAATTATAACTTTCTTTCCCGCCATTGTCTCAGCAACCTGTTTGTATGCCTTAAGCTGTTCATCCTCTGTCGGATAATCACTCGCCTCAAGATAGAGGAACTCACTTCTAAACAGTCCTATTCCTGCCGCATCATTCTGAACTACAGCCGCAAGGTCTGAAGGATTTCCTATATTGGCATATAATTTTATTTGTTTTCCTGATTTTGTAACCGTATCTTTCCCTTTAAGGCTCTGTAAAAGCTTTTTCTGCTCTTTAGCTGCTTCCTGTTTCTTTAAATACTCATTTAATGTCTCCTCGTCAGGCTCAACAATAATCTTTCCCTCGAAACCATCAATAATTCCTTTTTTTCCGTTCCATTGTTCATCAATCTCAACACCGATAAGTGCCGGTATTCCCATTGTTCTTGCAAGTATTGCCGTATGAGAATTTGAAGAACCGTATCTTGTGACAAATGCAAGAAGTTTTGTCTTGTCCATCTGGACTGTCTCACTCGGTGCAAGATCATCAGCCACTACTATTACAGGTTCATCTCCTATATCACTGTCGCTTGTCTTTCCGCAAAGCACTGAAATAACTCTTTCCGAAATATCTTTTACATCAGCAGAACGAGCCTTGAAATAATCATCCTCCATATTTGCAAACATTTCTGAAAAATTATCTCCCGTTACACCTACTGCATACTCTGCATTAATCTTCTGTGATGTGATGATATTTTTTACGGAATCGTTATAATCATCATCCTCAAGCATCATAGCATGAACTTCAAAAATCTCCGCATTCATCTCTCCGACTTCTTTCAATGCCTTCTCATAAAGACCGTGAAGCTGTTCAATGGCTTTTTCTCTTGCTGCTTCGTATCTTGCAATCTCGCCCTCAGAATCATCCGTCTTTTTTCTTACAACAACATTCTGATTTTTTGAATAAAAACTTATTTTTCCGATTGCAATACCGCCAAAAATTTTCTTTCCATAATATTCTTTCATAATATTAGTCCTCCTTATTTACTGCTCATGTTGTTTTATTTTACTTTTTTGCTTTTAATTTCCGATAAATTATTTTTTTAATTTATATAATAAAAACCCGGACACACAACTAACTATATTTTTCCACATATCTGATATATATATTCAAAATACAAGCTAAAATTTTGTGTCCGGGTTTTGCCAACCGAATGTAACAATCCCTAAATATGACAATTACAAATTTATGAATTTATAAACTATAATTTATTTTTAATTTTACTCTTGACCTTCACCTGAAAGTCTTTGTATGTGAATCGTAAGATAAGATATTTCTTCCAACGAAACACAATATTTCATACTCACTTTCAAATAATCCCTTATTCTAAGTGCACATCTGTAACTTTTCGGAAATTCACTTTTCATTATCATTGCAAGTCTGTTCTCTTTGTCATCGCCATATGTCTCATTTTTCACAACTCTTGCCAGAAAATGTTTAAGGTGACTTATAAAACGCTCGTAATATAAATTCTCCCTGTCAAGTTCCTTTCCAAATGTATAACCTACTATATTGACAATATCTTTTGTTATTCCCGGAACGTTCATTGTCTGCATCATATCTGCATCAATCTGAGCATTCAATATATGAATAGCAAAAAATCCTGCTTCATCCTCTGAAAGTTCAAATCCAAGGTCATGCTTTACAATTTCCAAAGCACTCTTTCCTGCTTCAAACTCCCTTTGGTAAAATCTTTTAATCTCCCATAAAAGTGCATTTTCAACAACAATTCCTTTTTTTAAACGCGTGATTGCAAAATTCAAATGGTCTGTAAGTGTTATGTAAATAATCTTACTCAGTTTCATTCCATACTTTTCTTTTGCCATCGCTATAATCTTATTTGCTGTCTGAATATACTCATATGGTATATCCCTAAGCAGCTCTTCAAGTCGGGTCACGCTCTCATCAGGCATAGAAAACTTTTTCTCGATTTTTAATTCATCAAGAATATCTCCGCTTTTCTTCCCGAATCCTAAACCCTTTCCCATAACAACAATTTCTTTTCCCTTTTCGTCACAGGCGCTTACAACATTGTTATTTATTATTTTTAAGATTTTCACTCATCTTCCCCCGGATAAAACAGCAAATATAATGTTTTCCAAAAGAAAAAAACTGCATCACACCTCTACTTAAACAATAGTAATATATCAACTACGTCCAATGAATAACGGTGCAACCCAGTCTTGCCTAATATGTATGATATACAATCAGTAACAATCCAGTTCGCTATCGCAACTTGTTTTGTTGTTAATATATTACTATTGTAAAAAATATTCGTCAAGTGTTTTTTGTAATTTTGCTGTTTTATATAATTTTAAGAGTATATTTTTGTGCAACATTACTAAAATTGAAGATTTTTAAATTTACGTTCAGCTTCACGCCTCTGGTCTTTCTTTGCTATATCCTGTCTCTTATCATATAATTTTTTACCCTTTGCAAGTCCTATCTCAACTTTTACAAGACTTCCACTGAAATATACACTCAAAGGCACAACCGTGTATCCCTTTTGTGCTATCTGTCCCTCAATCTTTCTTATTTCTCTCTTGTGAAGAAGAAGTTTACGCACTCTCAACGGATCTTTATTAAAAATATTGCCTTTTTCATATGCCGCAATGTGCATATTATATACATAAACTTCTCCCTTTTCAATTCGTATAAATGCCTCTTTCACACTGCATCTTCCCATTCTCAGAGATTTAACCTCTGTTCCGGCAAGTGAAATTCCGGCTTCATACTTATCTTCAATAAAATAGTCATGATATGCTTTTTTATTATTTGCTATCAATTTTTTTGCCTGCTTAGCCATATCTGCTTTCTACCTCTGTTTACTTCTTTAATTTTTTTGCCATTTTGGCTTTTTTCTTTGCTTTCTTTTTCGCCTTATTTAATGCTCTTTTCTTAGCGGCACCCGTAAGCTTCTTTACCTCATGCTCAATCTGTGCATTTTCGGCAGCTGCTTTCTTCTTCGCTCTTTTCTTTCTGTACTCAAATGCCTTAATAGCTTTTTCCTTTGCCTCCATAACGGCTTTTTTCTTTGCTTTTGAAACAGCCTTTTTCTTTCTGTCAGACTTTCTCGCTGTCTTTCTTTTTGTCTCTGAAAGTTTTACTGCTTTTTTCTTCCTGTCAGGTGATGACTTTGTATTATCAGATGATTTTGATTTACTTACAGTTGATTTGTCTACGGTTTTTACACTGTTTTTCTTTTCATCATCAACAACCTTTTTTTCTGAGGCATCCCCAGTTTTATCTGCCGCATCACTGTCATCCGCAATAGTAAAATCTATTGTTTTTGTCAATTTGTCAACAGCCGATACCGTTATTCTGATTGACTCTCCAAGCTTATAAGATTTGCCTGTGCGCTCACCAACCATCCTGTATTTTTCTTCCTCAAAATAATAATAGTCTCCCGGAATGTCTGCAACTCTTACCATGCCCTCAACGGTATTTGGAAGTTCCACATACATTCCCCATGTAGTGACACCTGATATAACACCGTCAAAACTCTGACCGATAAACTGTTCCATATACTCAGCTTTTTTCATCTTTTCAACTTCACGTTCCGCATCATCAGCTCTTCTCTCAAGCCTGCTTGCTTCTTCTGCGACCTCAGGAAGTATCTGATTATAATGGCCTA